>Ga0208571_1000022_pt1 | contig 63557 bp, 58 predicted proteins | sample DeeseametaMP0103_FD_184223 | JGI IMG/M metagenome (GOLD analysis project Ga0208571, IMG submission 184223) | Marine microbial communities from the Deep Atlantic Ocean - MP0103 (SPAdes) | ecosystem: Environmental > Aquatic > Marine > Oceanic | place: Atlantic Ocean | collected 2010-12-22
GGATTCGAACCCTCGATACCCTTTATAGAGGTATACTCACTTAGCAGGCGAGCGCCTTCAGCCAGCTCGGCCACCTCTCCATCGAATTATTCTATAAAATTGCTGCGCGAAATTAATTCCTAATTATGCCCGGACAAACTGTTTACCACTGAGCTGCAACACGGCACCTTTCAGTTCCAGGCTCAGTAATATAGTTAACAGTATAGTCAGATCCATCTCTGATTTTTTCACTAGTTCATCAATGTGGATGGGGCTGTGTTCCAGCAAGGTAAATATGGCCCTCTCCTCATCAGAAAGATCCAGGTCAATACTGCGCTGTCTTGGTTTTATGCGCTTGGTTAACTGGGGTTCAATAGCCTGCAGAACATGCTCAGTTCGTCCCACAAGTACAGCCCCATTACGTATCAAACGATTGGTACCTTTGCTCCGTTCATCCGCGATCCGGCCGGGTACGGCAAAAACTTCCCGATTCTGGTCCAGTGCATTGAATGCGGTCAGGATTGCGCCGCTCCTGTGCCCTGCTTCAACGATTAAGGTTCCATGGCTGAGTCCGCTAATAATGCGGTTTCGCTGTGGGAAATTGCCGCCTTCCGGCTTGGTCCCAAAAGGGAATTCAGAAATGACGGTTCCCAGTTCAATAATATGCTGCATAACCTGCTTATTCTCAGCAGGATAAACACGATCCACACCACAGCCCAGTACGGCAATGGTCCGACCCCCCGCTTCCAATGTAGCTTTGTGCGCTGCTGTATCAATACCCCGGGCCATGCCGCTAACGATCGTGAGCCCTACAGCTGAAAGTTCGGCTGCCAGCTGTTTGGTTACTGCCCTGCCGTACGGTGTAATAGCCCGTGTGCCGACAATCGCAATACAGTCTTCCTTAGTTTGCAAGGGTAGACCCCGGCAATAGAGTACTGCCGGCGGGTCATAAATCTTTTTCAACAGGTACGGAAATTCCTTGTCCCACAACGAAAGGATCGTCACCTCGGATTTAGCAGCTTTTTCCAGTTCTTTCTGGCCCAGATCCAGGTCATGATTGCTACGGATCTGCTCGGCAGTTTTAACATCGATCCCATCCACGCGGCACAAGTCCGTTTTCGATATGGTAAAAATATCCTTTATCTCAGGAAAGGCAGTGACTAGATTTCTAGCTTTATAGGCCCCAACCAGGGGCACATGTAGTAACGATATTAACGCAGCTAATTGCTCAGTGTTCATTGAGCAATTTGCCAATCCGTTTGATCAATTCAGGTATACCGGCACCGCTCACAGAAGATATTTCCAGGTATTCATTCTCCATTTTGGTCCAATCAGTATGATCAGCTTTTGTATCAATTTTTGTCCGCACAATTATATGCTTTCGTTTGGCCAGATCCGGATTGTGGCTAAGCAACTCTTGTTGCAGCAGTTCGTACGTATCAGCTGGATCGGATTCCATAGTGTCAATTAGGAACAATAATAATTTGGTTCGTTCAATGTGCTTCAGGAATTGATGACCCAGACCTTTACCCTCACTGGCACCTTCGATCAAGCCGGGTATATCCGCCATTACAAATGACTGGTATTCACCGTATTTTACGATACCCAGGTGGGGCTGCAGCGTGGTAAAAGGATAATTAGCGATCTTCGGTCGAGCTGACGAGACCGCGGCTAGCAATGTTGATTTACCGGCGTTGGGTAAACCTACTAATCCCACATCTGCCAATACCTTTAGTTCAATAGTAAAATTTCTTTTTTCTCCCGGGATTCCTTTTTGCGCATGTCGCGGTGTTTGGCGAGTAGCGGTTTTGAAGCGGGCATTTCCCTTCCCGCCTTTTCCGCCAGGGCAGGCAACAAATTCTTCGCCCTCTATTACCAGATCCGCTTCTACCTTACTCGTATTTCTATCACGAATGAGTGTGCCCAGCGGCACCCGAATACGTACATCTTCCCCATCCCGGCCTGTTTTCTGGTTGGATGACCCCGGCGCACCGTTATCCGCCTGGTAGGACTTCTTATAACGAATATCCTGCAGGGTATGCAGGTTTTGATCCGCTACAAAAATAACGGAGCCACCTTTACCGCCATCCCCACCGTCAGGGCCCCCTTTGGGAACGAACTTTTCCCGCCGAAAAGTAACGGCGCCAGCGCCGCCCTTCCCACTTGCACACGTTATTTCAGCGTAATCGATAAACATAATGAACCCAAAAAGAAAAGGTGCCTAAAATCACGCACCTTTTTCAGTGAATTTTATGGCCTGCAAATTAGGGTTGGTGGGACTTCCATCTTTGTTCCAAGTCCGGATCATTAATCGTTTCCAGTACATAATCACAGAATTCCCTGCTGCTGGCGCCATCTTTGCGCCCGGTCATTACCAGTTTCTTCTCGAATTGCCCGGTTATATCCAGCGCCATTTCCAGTCTAATACCTTGTCCTTCATACCCGATGTGCCGCAGCAGCATCGCCCCCGCCCGAATCATACTCGATGGATCGGCATACTGGGCCCGGCCTTCATCTACCATCCGTGGCGCGGAACCGTGTATTGCCTCAAACATGGCATATTTCTTGCCAATATTTGCTGAGCCTGCCGTACCCACACCACCCTGAATTTCAGCCGCTTCATCCGTCAAAATATCGCCATACAAGTTAGGCAGGGCCATAACCCGGAACTGCGTGCGCCGCTTCGGATCGATTAATTTCGCTGTCATTATGTCAATGTACCAGTCATCTACTTCGATATCAGGATATTCCTTAGCAATTTCATAGCCGACCTTAAGAAATTTACCGTCGGTGGTCTTCACAACATTGGCTTTGCTGACTAGGGTAACCTTGTTAATATTATTTTTATTTGCGTATTCGAATGTCATGCGCAACAGCCGCTCCGATCCTTGCGTTGACGTAACCGTAAAATCCATGGCCAGGTCATCTGTTACATCTATACCATTACTGCCCAGCGCATAGGCTCCTTCCGTATTCTCCCTGAAAAATACCCAGTCTATCCCTTCGCTGGGTACACGCACCGGACGTACATTGGCAAATAAATCCAATTCCTTACGCATGGCTATATTTGCGCTTTCAATATTCGGCCAGGGGTCCCCTTTTCTTGGTGTCGTAGTTGGGCCTTTAAGTGTTACGTGGCATTCTTTTATTTCTTCCAGCACATCATCCGGTATCGCCTGGCGCACTTCGGCTCTTTTTTCGATCGTTAAGTCCTCAATAACTCGAAATGTAATTTTTCCCGCATCCAGCGGAACCTGCAGCAGACTTTCCAGCACACGCTGTGCTTCAGCAGCGATAAATGGCCCGATCCCGTCACCGCCAAGGATACCCACAATAATTGGATTCAATGCCGCATAATCAGTCTGTTCTTCTACGGTGCTCATCCGGTCTACTCGCGCCAGTTGATCCTGCAATAGCTTTTGGAAGTGTATAGTTGCCTTATTTATATGTTTATCCGTCATGTTTATTTCTCAGTTTTCTCTGTAGCTGCAGTCTTTTCCTTTTTTGCTGGTTTATCATCCTTTTTCTTCGTTTCCTTCTCTTTTTCGTCCACTTTGGGTCGTTCCTTGTAGTCGGTGAGATAAAAACCGGAACCTTTAAAAATCAGTCCAGATCCACCACTGATAACCCGGGTAACGTTGCAATTCTTTTCCTTACAATCAGGCCGTTTCGTTAATGGTTTGGAAGACATAGTTTGAAAATTTTCAAACCGCTCACCGCACTCATTGCAGATATATTCGTATGTAGGCATAAATTTATGTTTTCTTGATTAATTCCGGGGGAAAATCAGCCCAGGAATTTATAATAGTTTATTTATTTAATTTAGATTTTAACTGTGCTTCTACAATTGCTGGCACAAAGGCGGATATGTCGCCCTCCAGCGCTGCAATTTCCTTGACTACAGTCGAGTTTAAGTGCATATATCTTTCATCAGGCATCATAAAAACAGTGCTGATTTCTGGCGCCAGCGAACGGTTCATCAGTGCCATCTGGAATTCATACTCGAAATCACTGATTGAGCGCAGTCCCCTAATCAATGCTATCGCTTCATTCTCTTTGGCAAATCTTACAATCAATGCATCGGTTGAACTGACCGAGACATTATCCAGATGCTCAATAGACGCTTGGATCAGATCGATTCGTTCTTCCACTGTGAATAAGGAATTTTTTTTGGGGTGTTTAGCGATGGCAAGAATCACATGATCAAACAGACCGGCTGCCCGTTCAACGATATCCAGGTGCCCATTGGTGATGGGATCAAATGTGCCTGGATAAATAATTTTCTTCATACTGTTTTAGTCCAAATTGTAATCAAAGTATCACCGAACCGTTTACTGCGACCTCCCACAGGAATCGATTCTCTAGATGATGTCTCTAAAACAAATCTACCATTATTTAATAATGTGGTTAAACATTTTTCCACAAGTTTGGCTATATCAATTTTTCCATAGGGCGGGTCAGCAAAAATGATATCATACTCATATCGCACTCGCAAGTAGCGGAACCACTCTTTACATACCACTTTCATGTCAACCTGATCCTGCAAGATTTGGCTGTTTACATGTATTAATTGCACATTTCGTCTGTCGTTATCAACAAATGTGACCGCAGCTGCACCCCGGCTGGCCGCCTCAAATCCAAGGATCCCGCTGCCCGCAAAAAGATCCAGTACTGAACAACCCTCCAAATCACCTAGCATATCAAATATACTTTTTCTTACCCGGGATGTAGTAGGACGGTAGCTGGCTTTCGCGCCTGTGCGTATTTTTTGCCCTTTAAAACGGCCAGCTAAAATATTCATGGAACAGTTGCAATAGCCAGGGGATCGTCTTGTGTCAGTTGCATTTTGGGATGAAGAATGGAAAGATAGAATGTACCGGTTGCCTGTAGCCCTTCTGGATCCGCTTTATAGATCAGCTTTCTGATTAGCAGATTACTTGCTATTCCAGATACTTTTCTCAACATGTCCCGCACTTGTATTTCGCCTTCCACTTGCACAACAAGAGGTGTTTGCAACCGATTACCTAATTTTCTAGGACTTTGTTCGTTAAAACGAAGTGTAGAGTAATCCGCTTTCAGAATACTGAGAATAGCGTCAACCGCTAGTTCTACCCCTTGCAGCCCTGCAATCAGATCTGTATATATTAATTCTAGATCGGCGTAATGTTTATATCCTCCGCAGCAATCTATCGCATCCCGATTAGTCGCAAGTATCAGGCCAATATCTTCCGGTTGCCACCCGGGAATTTCACCACCAACAAATTCCACGCTCAGGATTGTTTCACTCGATGAAAGATAGGTTAGTCTCCCTGGTCCTATAGTCAGAAATAACTTGATCAGGCCCCTTTTCACCGCAGCAGATTGTAGACGGATTTTTTCATCCAGGGAAAGCAAATCACCTACTGACATCCGGGAAGTTATTTTTGGAAGGATATGTTCTGGAACCAAACTTTTCTCATTCAGTTCACTGACCGCATTTATGTATTCATATTCCAGGCGAGGTACTTTGCTTACTATTACTTCTTTGTAATAAATGGTGCCCCCAAATGATCCCAGCAGCAGCAGCGCACTGAGGAATGATATGATCTGTTCACTTGACCAACGAATGCTATCTCTTCTCTTTTTTACGTGTTTTTTTAACACCAGTTTTTCTTCCTCTTTTTCCTGCGGAAAAACATCCACGGTGACAGACTTTGGAAATGTCCTGGCCACTGGTTCATCTTCTATAGGCCGTGCAATACTTTCATGTTCATGATACAAGCGGTCAACTACTCCAGGGAGTTCAAACATGTTCAAGCCTTGATTGATATTGGGATGGGTGATCAGGGTTGATAAAACAATTTTATGGTCAAGTTTCAGGTCGGGATCAATCTTGGTATCATCTATACGTACACCGGCAAACAATCTAAGTTGCTGTGGTTTGAATCGTTCCCAGTGTTTACTTCTGGCTACAGACAAATCATTAAGGAATATCGTCCAGGGCGGTTTATTCCGCATCGTGAATTTTGCGGTAAGCAGTTGTTGCAAGGTGCTTTTATTGCCAAAGGAATCGATACACTTTAGTCCACTTTTCCCATGGATTACCGTACCGCCATTGATATTATCCCTATCCATATGAAATACATCGTAATAATTGCCCGTCAACTTAATGGTCATGATTGGTAGTTTCCCTAGCGCGGACAGTACCATCGATTCGGTACCCAGCCATACCGGTGAACCGGAGAATGTCTGTAAAATCTTTTTTGTGGCCTGGATTAGAAAATTATGCACATATATGATGTGTCCTTGGCGTCTGTCATTGTATAGTTCGATAAATGCCTGAAACTTTTCTGCGGTTGCTCCCCAACGTTTATCTTTTTTCCATTCTACCAGGGTAATTATATCTGTATCAGACATATCCTGCTCAGTTGGAAATGCCTCATGGTATACAAGGTCATCTGTTAAGGCTATCAGGATCTCACTACCAGCGATGAAAACCTTATCATTTACTTCTTGGATGCCATTTATTAAATGATTTACCGCGAGTTCTTCGCGGCTAAGATCATCCACAAGCGAGCCTTGGAGATCAACCGCTGTTGTGTTTACTAATAGAGGACTGCCATGTACCCGTGAATAATGGGCAAGTGATATCTGAGTGTCAGATATGTAAAGGGCGATCACACCAGCAGGTCACTGGTCCCAACTGCGCGATCCGTCTTCAATATATCCGTGATTTCGGGTCTTAAATGAGAATAAAAGGTATCTTCCCTCGCTATAAATGCCTTCTATCGGACTGGCAACGCGTAACACCTCGCCTTCGTCTTTTAGATTGACCACTATTTTTTCTCCAGTTAAGGGACAGTAGAAGTTCGAAGAATCGGGCATGTAACTATCATAATACGATACTACTTCAGATCGCTGTTTCGTTTCAAAACCAAGATCAGCAATAAACCCTCCCTCAATCATAACGGCCGGTAAATCTTTCTTTGCGACAAAATTGGTATCATTTCGGGAAATTTCTTCAGAGTATGTCACCACTATATGAATGGTATCGATGAGCGTATCACGGCGTGTCTTGAGAATACCAAATGTTGTGTCAAACTCTACGTCATATCCTTCAGGTATTATTACATTCACGCCTTTCCCTGCCAATTCAAAGTTGCGTTCACCCAAATAGGTGGAATCGGCCATAACAGAATCACGGACAGCATTCACAACATTCATGGCCCAAAGTCCATTTTCTTCATATCCATCAGTCAGGATTTTATAAAAATATTCCACGTCATGTACAGTCTGGATGTTAAACCTCGCTCCCTCGGCAGCCGTTACTTCTTCAACCCAGATGGCACTTGGCACATATATGGTAATGATCATGAACAAAAATGCTAATACAATACCTAGTTCTATCAGGTCTGAGTACTGTTTGCGTTTGATCTCATCCATTGTGATAAAATCCCTTAGTTCAATGTTATGTGCGTTTTCAACTTTTCGAGTGTTTTACTGCCAATCCCCTTGACATTCTTAAGATCTTCAATTGTGTTAAATCTACCGAAATCATCTCTGTAGCGCATGATTCGCTCAGCAGTCACCGGTTCAATTGATGGTAATTTGATCAATTCACCTTTCCCGGCCGTATTAATATTAACCAAAATCTGGGATGATTCTGTGCGCTTTTGTACTGCGGCATCAGTGTTTATAATCATTGGCGCACTGGAATGATCCAAAAGTGCAGAATTTGCATCAGCTTGAAATACGGCTGCCTGCTGGATCTCTTTTGGTATGGGGCCAGGTTCCAGCAATTTATTTTTATACACCATTGCTAAAACGCCAAGCGTTAATGAGGCCAATAAAAACTTCAGTACTAATTTTTCCTGTTTCGTTACCAGCTGCACTAGATTTTTATCTTTCGGAACATGTTTTTTGGCACACCGTCTGCGCTAGCCAGCTCCTTGAATAATTTACGTGTATTTTTTGAAAGCTTTTTCGGCGTTTCAACATGAATTTTTATTAATTGAGATCCCCTGCTCAACCGACGTACTTGGGGAAATCCTTTGCCCCGCATTCTTAAAATTTGCCCCGATTGAATACCAGCCGGTATTTTTAGATTTGCTTTCCCATTTAAGGTTGGTACTTCTATTGTTGCACCTAATGCTGCTTGCGAGAAACCAATATGCGCTTCAATGAGTACATCATCACCATTCCGAATAAAATAAGTGTGATCTTGTTCCTCAAACAATACGATGAGGTCCCCGGCCACACCATTGATACCTTCGTTACCCTTACCGTCAACTGTCATGTAATTACCCTCTTCAACTCCAGCAGGTATTTTAATTTTTATTGTTTCCTCTTTTTTAATCATACCATCCGGTCCCGCACCAATGGGTCTATTACCCACTACCTTTCCGGCTCCACGACAATGAGGGCACGTAGACGAAGAACGCATTTGACCAAGTATTGTATTGGATATTTTCGAAACCTGGCCGTGTCCGTGACAAGTAGGACAATTCGTAAATTTCGTATCCAGAGCTATTACAGATCGCTTGATCTTAATCGTTTTTTCCACACCGCTGGCAATGTCTTCCAGTTTCAATTGTATCCGTATACGGATATCCTTTCCGCGCTGACGACCGCCTCTGCGTTTGCCACCTCCAAAAAAACTGCTGAATATATCATCGCCACTAAAAATATCCCCAAATTGGCTGAAAATATCATCCATGGACATATGTACACCGCCGCCAAACCCGCCGCCTTGCTGTCCCATGCCTACACCAGCGTGACCAAACTGATCATATTGCGCCCGTTTATTACTATCACTCAACACACCATACGCCTCAGCAGCTTCCTTGAATGTTTGTTCCGCTTCCTTGTCTCCCGGGTTTTTATCAGGATGATACTTCAGTGCAATTTTACGGTAAGCCCGCTTGAGTTCAGCGCTGGAAGCACCGCGGTCCACACCAAAGATTTCATAGAAATCTCTCATGTTTTATTCACCACTACCTTGGCGTGACGGATAACACGGTCCCTATACTTGTATCCTTTTTCAAAGACCTCAATAATCTCATTATCATTTTTATCTTTTTCCTGCCGCACCATTAATGCATCGTGCAATTCCGAGTCAAGTAAATCACCTGCTTCACCAAAAGGCGCAACCTCCCGTTCAAAAAATATTTTTTCAACCTTGGATAGAATAAGTACCATACCTTCTTTTAAACTTTGATCGACCTCGTCATTGTTCTCTACAGCAGCGTAAAGTCTTTCCAGGTCATCTACAACGCTGATCATGGCTTTCAGAACATCCTTACCTTCATACTGAATCAGATCTATGATCTCTTTTTCTTTCCTTTTTCGAAAATTTTCGAATTCTGCTTTCAACCGCAGTTGCTTATCCTCCACTTCCGTAAGTTGCTTGGCTAACTCTTCGATAACAAGTTTATCCTTATTAATCTTTGCAGCAGGTTTAGCACCTTTTTTTACGGGTGTATTTTCTTTCTTACGTATTTTCTTTTTCTTTTTATCTTCTTTAGGAGACATTGCCTATGATTTCTGTGAAATTCGTTAATATTGTTTTGATTTGTTCATAAGGCAGCCGCGTCGGTCCCAGTACTGCCATTTGACCGTGAATATTTGCATTGCCAAAGGGATTGGTCACAATTGAACAGTCCGTAAAATTGGAATCACCCATTTCCTTTCCGATCAGGATATTTTTACTATCGGCTACCAAATATTTATCAAAATACCCCTCCAGAGATTCTTCATTAAACAGGGCCATTAAGGTTTGCAATTTCTCAATTTCATGAAATTCGGGATAATCTAATAATTGTGAAAATGATGATGTATAGATCAGTTTATCACCAGAAATAACAAAATGTCTATCTGAATTTTGAATCAACACCTGCACAATCTCGTGATCATATACATCTGTTTCCCGCATCCGATACAGTATCGTCTCCTGAATTTCATCTAAAGACAGTCCCAGTAGTCTATCTTTCAGTGCTTGATTGATGATTTTAAGAACCGAGTCTTTTATATCAAGATCAAGGTTTAGCACAATGGAGCGTATGAAACCGGACTTTAAGGCCAATACCATCATGACACGATCCGACGCCATTTGCACCAGCTCAATATCAGTCAAAATACTTCTTTGCTGATGGGTAACCAATACTACGCCAAAGAGCCGACTGATCTTACCAAGCATTAATGCGGTTGCCTGCAGTAAATCTTCAAGATTATCTGCAACTGCAGATAATCTTTCTGAAACATTATCATATTCATCGATCATACTGGTATTATCAGGGATAAGTGTATCCACATAGTACCTGTAACCACTATCCGTAGGTAATCTTCCCGAAGAGGTATGCATATGCTTCAGCAACCCTTTTTTCTCCAATGTTGCCAGTGTATTTCGAATGGTAGCCGAACTGATTGAGTGAAAATAGCGGTTGTGCAATTTTTGCGAGCTGATTGGTACGCCAGCAGATATGAAATCCTCAATGGTTGTTTTAAGGATCATATTTTCTCTATCATTCAGTTGCATCATTTTTTATTTAATTGTATCTAAGAAAATTAAATAATTATCTGATAATATTTCAACAAGGCAACCATACCAAAGAATTTATGGTAGAAAACGAGCCAGAGCACGTAAACTACCAATGAAACTTATAGAAATTCCAATAAGCAACATCCATGATGCTGCAGCTGGATCCATACGGATTGTCATTGAGCTAAATTGTGTTAAAATATTGTTACCTATTTGTAAACATAATGACAGTACCAGAAATGCGATAAATGAACCAATGAAACCTTGCAAAATTCCTTCAATTAAAAATGGTACTTTGACGAATGTATTGGTTGCACCAATAATATGCAGGTCCTGGATCAAATCTTTTTTAGCATAGATCGTCAATTTAATTGTGTTTGATATAATACTGATTGTGATAAGTATTATACCAATGGATACGACTGAAAATATTGTTGTAAAACGATTATGGAATCCCTCAATACGCTGGATAAGTTTCCCTTGATGCTCTATATTATCGATGCCTGGCAAACTTTCGATGCGCGTCACAATTGGCATGATATCTAATTCATAATCCCCGGTTCTATTTAAATTAATTACGCAACTCATTGGCAATGGATTGCGCTGAATATAGTCGAGGATATTTTCTCCAAACTGTTTCTCAAAAATCTTTGTGGCATTTTCCTTATCAATAAATGTTGTATTTCTCACACCGGGAAATGATTCGATTTGTTTGACAACGTCAAGTGCTTCTTCTTTAGCCAGATCGGCTTCGAAAAACACTTCAATTTTGTATTTAGTTCGCAAATAGTAAATCAATTTATTCGTGTTCTTGCCAATGATAAAAAGCGATCCAATAATGATCATGGTCAGGAACACTGAGAATACCGCGGCGAATACGGTTAATTTATGCCGTAATAGATTGCGAAAACCTTCAGCGAAAAGAAATAATGCACGATCAAGCATCAGTTTTCCCGCAAAAGACCTTGTTGGATTTCCATAATTTTATGTCCACGCCCTTTTATCAGGTTATAGTTATGGGAGGCCATCAAGACTGCGGTTCCCTCATGATTAACGGCTTCTAATAGTTTCAGCAGTTCGAAAGATGTAATTGGGTCAAGATTGCCAGTGGGTTCATCTGCCAGGATGATTTCAGGATCTTTTACCAAGGCTCGTGCTATGCAGGCACGTTGCTGTTCTCCACCAGATAATTCATCTGGCGTATGATCTTCTTTTCCTACAAGTCCAACCTGATCGATCACATTTTCCACTCGATCCGCTATTTCACTGTGTCTTGTACCAATTACATAAAGAGGTAGCGCTATATTTTCGTACAAATTCCGATCACGCAGTAAATGATATTCTTGAAATATCATCCCTACACTGCGACGTAAAAAGGGGATTTTTCGTTTTTTGATTTTATCGGACCGAAAGTGGCCTGTTGTAACAACACCACTTTGCGGTATCAAGGCCATGTAGATTAATTTCATGATTGTAGTTTTTCCTGCCCCGGTTGGTCCGATTAAAAATGTGAATTCAGCATCATCAATGGTAAAGTTGACATTCTTCACTCCGTAACCTTTCTCATAGGAATAGGTCACATTTTCCATCTGAATCATGCGTTAAATCTAAGATTTGTGTTAGCGCTTGTCCATGAATACATAATTGAATTCACTATTTAAAACATCTGGGAGATAAACACACCATAACCTAGTAGCAGTAAAAGCGCCGTTCCCCGGTGGATAGGCTGGGGCATTAGACCAATGGGGATTAAAATCAATCCATAAACGATCATATAGGGTATTTCAAAGTGTATGATTTCTACTGGCGATTCCAGTGGACTTATCATTGAAACAAGTCCAATTACTGATAGTAGATTAAATAAATTGGAACCAATGATATTACCGATCGATATCGCACTTTCTTTTCGAAATAAAGCAATGACCGAAGTAGCAAGTTCTGGTAAGGAAGTACCCAGGGCAACAATAGTCATACCAATAACTATTTCGCTTATACCAAAATAACGTGCGATATCGATCGCACCAGTGATAAATATATTTGCACCAAAAGAAAGCAACAGGATTCCGAACAAGATCAGTAATAATGATTTTGATAAAGATACATTTGGGTTTATTTGACCAATTTCATGATCCTTTTTCTTTGCGGGATGTGTAATAGCAAACCAGGTATATGCTATTATACAAGAGAACAGGATCAGCCCTTCCAGGCGGATTATCTCACCATCCGCGCAAAAGTAAGTGAAAAGCAAACATACAATTATGTAAATAACCAGGTCTATTTTTACCTGGGCAAATTTCATGGTTAGGGGAAAGACAAGCGAACTTAATCCCAGGACCAGCCCAACATTGGCAATATTTGATCCGACAACATTACCAACTGCGATAGTAGATGATCCTTCAAGTGCCGCAGTAAGACTAACGACCAACTCAGGTAATGACGTGCCAAATGCAACTACAGTTAAACCAATCACTATAGCTGATAGACCAAAATATTTTGCTAATTGACTGCCACCCTTTACAATCCAATCGGCGCCATAGAACAACATTATGCTGCCGATAATCAAGTAGGTGAATCCGATGCTCACAAAAGCACTGAAAAATTATCACATATCACTTATAAATACCTTGGTCATTTATATATTCCCATACCGGTTGGGTTACCATGTAGCGAATTGTTTTATTTTCTTGCCAGCGCGACCGGATCGTTGAGGAAGATATTTCAAATCGTGGGATATTGGCAAATCGTACCTTACGTAATATCCAATTTGATATATCACTTGGACGAAACCCTGGTCTTATGGCAACAATAACCTGACATTCATCCAGGATTTCCCTTGGATCCTTCCAGGTATGAAAAATCTGCAGTGAGTCACTACCTATCAAATAGTGCAATTCCCTAGAATCGCAATCTTGACCACTTTTGTATTCCCTGATTGTATCTATTGTATAGCTGGTGCCGCCTCTCTGAATTTCTAGATCACTAATCTCAAAATTTGGATTACTGGTAACCGCCATTCTTAACATGGCCAAGCGATCTTTTATATGGGTAATATTATTTTTTCCCGGAGTTTTAAATGTCGGAATAAAAACAATTTTATCAAAATTTTCAGCTTCAAAAATTGTCTGAGCAACTAGCAGATGCCCAATATGCGGTGGATCGAATGTGCCACCAAACAAACAAATCTTTTTTCGCCTAGACACTTAATCGGGAGTTTTTATTTTTTGAATATAGCTTAATGCATCCTGCCGTAAATCAGTCGAAATTATTTGACTCTCGTGTTCAGCGAAATATTGTTCCGCTTCTTTCTTTTTCTTCATTTTACTGTAGCAGCGAATAATACCAACATGCCCCTTTTCCAGTATATCTGTATCATAGTAATTATCGATTAAACCCTCAAATGCCATAATTGCCGATTGGTATTCCTCCATTTTTATGTAGAGAACACCGGTTGCATATTCCTTCCTGGCCAATTTATTGCGCAATTCATCAATCAGTCCCTTCGCTTCTTCTCTGTATTCTGAATTCGAATAATCATCAAGGAACTCCTGTAGCTTACTCAATGCTTTTTCCGTATTGGTCTGATCTTTATAGTATTTGGGTGACTCTTTCACATAACTTTGACACACTCGCCAGCGAGCCTTTTCTACATACGGACTAAATCCCATACGCCTAATGAGTCGGTCATATTCAGCAATCGCCAAAAGATATTCTTTATTCAAATAATAGGATTCCGCTAGATAGAATTGCGCATCATCTCCAAGGTCAGTATGGGTGCCTCTAATCACCAGATTATTAAATTCCTCCTGGGCACGCAAATACTTCTTCTTATCAAGGAATTTCTTCGCTCGCTCAAATTGCACTTCAATATCCTCTTCCTGTTGTGATTGAAAGGAAGCACATCCCCAAAACAAACTTAAGGTGATAAAAATTAGATACAGATAATATTTTCTTACCAATGTAGTGATACCGCAATCCCTCCAACGCCATATTTTGCATGTTGATTATATAATAATCCTACGTTGGTCTGGACTTTTTGTTCTTTTTTTGGTCTGTTTCTAATTTGCGTAGACCACACAGCTTCCAAGGCACTGATAACATGGTTGAACATGACCGCACTCACAGCATATTTCGCCATATTCAGGTAATCGTTTGAACGTCCCCTTTGGTCGACATAATCCTCTTTATTTGGAGTAGAAATAATTATCTCCGTACTGTCACCCACATCCTTCTCTACTTCAAACCATTGTTGGATATTTGCCAGACCATAGCAATCAGTCCAGCCGCCAACAAATTGATCATATTTCCCAATATTCTCGTAGAAATCTCTATCTCTAAGTACATTTACTTCACCCGTATAAACCCAATGAGCGTTATTCTCTAAGGAATCAGAGGAAACGTAGGTCCCGTATTGCTCAGCCAGGCTACCTGATAAAACCAGGATTAGTTTATGGGTACCATTTATATGTACGTCAGCATAGTTTCCTATGGGAGTATTTAAGGTATTAGATACCCATGTTTCCAAATCCCAGTTCTGATCTGCGAATATTTCATATTTTAGACGAATATCTTCGGCTTCTTTTCGCCATTGTAATCCACTGAAAATAGAAGCCGCTTCAATACCTGCGAATAATCCAATTTTCCATGCCGGTGATTTATTATACCATTGACCGGCACCGGGCAGAATTAAGGAATAAAGCATTGGCCGCGCTGGATAAATAACTAATGAATCCTCTTGCCCGACCATTTCTGGTGTCGCAGGCAGCGAATCCTGATCGAGGAAAAAAAGATTAGTAGAGATTGCAGGTTGAAATCGGCTATCAAGATTGTACAGATCATTAGCACCTAAGTAACTGGTCACTGCAAAAATAACTAATAAAGGCCTCATGTTGTCAAAATCCGAATAAGATAGTCAGGTAAAACCGTTGTTCCTGACCATAAGTTACACTTTTATTATTTATTTGTCGCTGGAATGTATCCAATCCTCGGTGTAATTCTAATCCAATAGCAGTCGGGAAATTATAAAAGGAAAACCCATTAATTCGCCATTGAATTCCCACCGAACGCAACCAGTTTGGTTCATCAATGCTCCGGATCCAGGCATCCCCAATTTGTCCGATGAAACCTAGCGTGCTGTTTTGCATAATAAACCAGCCCAATGGTATATGTTTTTCGCGGAAAATTGGTACTCGTAGCGTCCCCGTTGCAATAGCGATGGACTTGCCTTCAATACTGTAAAAAGGATACCCTTTCAGACCATTTAGTCCACCAGCGAAAAAATGAAAAAAAGAATCTGCTTCTACATTGCTGATGGTTCCAGCAATTGACTCCAGACTAATTGTCATACGGTTGGTAGCAGGAATGGTAAAGAACAAAGAACTTGATTGCTGCATTCGCCAAAGATCATTATTCGCCCAATTCGGTACTAATGTTCCTGCATCAGAAAGGTCCAACCCTTCAATAAACTTATTTTTTTCATAAGTAATATCTACAGCCAACTTAAATCCCCTGGAAGGATTAATATCGCTATCCACTAATCGTTTGACACCATTGACCGATAATCTGACACCAGAAATAAGTCCTTTGTAATAATCATAGGCCAGGCCTGCTTCCAATCCTTGGATGCCCTCTACGGTCTCTTTGATAAATGCTCTATATTGTTGCCAAGAAGAAAATAATTCCAGTTTTCCTAGACCAAACAAAGGAAATCGCAACCCACCATCAAATTGAATTAGACGAAACTGTAGATGATCATCCAACGGATATACAGAATACTGATTTTTTTCCTGGATATTCCTGGTTAAATAAAAGACCTCAGCAAATAAAGTTGGATATAATCGCCGAAATTCAAAAATAAAAAACAGGTCCAAATCTTTTGCTGTATTCATGGAAGCACCGCCAAAAAGACTTAAACGATCAAGAATTTCATTTGAAAAGAAATACCAACCCAACTTGAACGTCTTATAATCACCCATTATTTTTGGACTCACGAACATGGTAGTAAAATCATCCTCATAGGATTCGGCAGGTAGATCAACCTGTGCAATAATTGGCTCCGCAAGTCCTGAATTCCGTTGCCAGTAGCTTGGATCATATCCAACAGATTTTTGGTCCAAGAAAACAGTACTATCCAGGATAGCTATTTTATATGATCCATTCTCATAAAGAGAATACACCACCTGACCGGTAATATTTACAGCAGGCATAAACGCACCGCCCATAACATTCGTGATATATCCGCCAGTCATAGTTTTCTCATCAATTACGTATAGATTGAAAACCCCGGAACGGTCATCTGAATAAATAAGCTGTCCTGCTGAAATATTGATATCCCTCTCGTCCCATTCCCCATTCGAAAAAACAAGACCAAGCGTCGAATCACCTAGCGATAAATAAGCAATATCGCGAAAGTGATTTCTGGTAACATCAAATAATATTCTATTCTTTTCCTCATCATAGGCCAAACTGCTCAGCATCCTGCGATCTTCAAAATTTGTAAGTCGTTGTGTTTTACGGGATTTGAGATCGATACGATAAATATTCTGCCCACCGTCATGTGTTGCTAGGTATATCAGCGTACTATCTTTGGACATAAAACATGGAGAAAAAGCACGGGAATCTTTTGTCAGGCGTGTTTCTTGTTCCGTATTCAAGTCATATTCGTATAGGTCAAAGTATTTGGATCCCTGCTTATTGGGATATTTTGCTTTTTTCGCATAATATATGGTTGAACCATTATCATTCCATGTCGGGGCCGAAACAACACCAGATTGGATTTTCTCAGCATTATTGGCTTCCAGATCATATACAAAAAGATCCGTCTGCCCAAAAAAATCATTTTCCTCATTCGAAAGATAGGCAATACGGTTGCCATTCGGCGACCAGACTGGATGAAGATTGGCCGTTCCCTTTCCTGCAATTATCCTGCCCTGCACTTCTGTAGACAGTATAGATTGTGTTAAATAATCATACCCGTTTTCCAGGCTTTCCTTATAAAGATCATATAATTCATTTCCAGAGATCCCGATTGCTTTTTCAATAGCACTACTGACCGAGAATTGCAGTGGTGAAGAAAGTGCCAATACGATTTCCTTTAATTTATCAGCTCCATAAGAAAGTGCAATAAAACGGCAAAGCTTATATCCGGCGTTATAGGTGGATTCATTACCAATTCCACTCTTCCCGAACGTGTTCATTTCGGTAAGGGTTAATAAGTTATTATGCATCACCCTATCGCGCAGAATCATATCTCGATGTGTATCCCAATTATCCCAGTCAGCGCCTTGATACATGTATTGCGCGGTGCCTTCGGCCAACCACGGTGGAACACTAGTCCCAGGGATAGCATAACTCACCATCATATTGGGATAACCATATAACACATCCTTACGCTTTTCATCTTCATATCCGATCCATTGTAGGTAGGCTCCTGGAAAACGCAATCCTGCTTTCATCGATTTTTGCATAGAAACAATGTGAGTGAATTCATGGGTGATGACATTTTGTAACCAGCGATGGCTGCCCCGCAATTCAAAATCCATAGGAGATGCCCAAATAAGTATTTTATTATCGTAGTAGTAAGCTGCACCGTTGGAGATGTCATCCGTATCGAGAAAAACAATATCTGTTTTCTCCGCTGGCTCGTATTCATAAAGCTGGGTAACAAATGGGTAAATTTTTTCAGCGACAAACGCACCCTCTCTGGCAGTGCCTTCACTACCCTCATAAAAATGGATTTGAAAATGATCGGTTTCGAATGTCTTCCAGTCTATTTCAGGGTGATTATAATAATCCTGACCAATCACTAGGCACGATAACAGCAGATAAAGCGGTATTACCCGTAAAAAAACCATTAGTGTATGACTGCGACTTTCAAAACTTTTGTTTCAGATTGATCGCCACTCCAAGCGGTTACATTCGCAAAATAAACGCCTGGTTCAATATCTCCCACACGCCAACTTTTTTCCTCAATTGCACCTTTTAGAGGTCCCTCAAAATTGATCTGTTTGATGAAATATCCTGCCAAATCATAGATCATAATTTCAATCCGCTCAGCTGATTCTACAGCAACACGGAAATAAACATGATCATCATAGACCGGGTTGGGATAAGCATATGTCTTACCTTTATCGATCAATGCAGAGTCAGGAATGCGCTTGGAAATATTCAAATGAAGAGTTCGCGTGTTGCCAAAGTCATGGTGGGTTGAAGTCCATTCATTACCATTATTTTCACTGACCTCATCAAAAAACCAAATGGCCGATGCAGTGACAATGGCATTCCGACCATCATATTCACTCAAGCATACAAGGTCTCCATAATCCGTTAAACGATATTCAACCTGTCCCTGCCAATTGATGACTATTATTTCCCCATTATCATTCCGAACTACAATTTCGGGATGATCATCGCCATATAAATTTTTTATTAACGCTGTTTGACCACGATGATAATGATATAAAGGAAAACCTGAGACAGTGACTCCATTCATATGTTTTGCCTCTAATGCTCCATAAAAGTTTGGTATGTCTACTAATTGGTAGTCTATATACAAATATTCAGCCTCACCATCGAGATTTAAATCAGCTGCTGAGAGTAATGAAACTTGATTTATACTATCGATATAACCATCTTTATTAATTATCCAAGTTGATACAAACCTTTCATTCGGTTTTTGTAAATATTGGTGATTCCCCAAAGTATCATTTACAAACAAAATTGTATGGGCAGTAAAACTATTTGTTGACTGCAAAATCATATCCTTTTGGTTTGCATCCCACGCAAAATGAAATACAAAGGATGTGGTGCTGTCTCGTTCAAAAATCAACAACTGGTTTGAACCGTCAAAATCGCCAACCGCAAAGTCATATACCTCATTATTTGTCGAATAGAAATACTGTTCATTTAAAACGTCTTCATCCTGGGCAAACCAAACACTGTCTTTTCCTCCTACGATTTCCATAACACCATCATTATCAAAATCATAAACTAACCCAATGTGAAGTGAAGTATCCGGAAAACCATCCGCCAGTAATGAACTGTAAATGGTAAAACTCATCGTATCCGCTTGGAAACTAATGTCGCCAATAGTTATGAACGTTGATGCACCTTCATTGGATACGGTACTTGGATAAGTGAACGTGCCAAATTCAGGCGCAAGTCCCTCCATGCTTGGATTAGCACGTTCATATTCTGGATTCCCTTTGAACCATACATCACCGAAATATCCCGCTGATGGATCAGAAAAAAGAAAAATTGAGGGAAAACCAATATCCTGGGCACCATCCGCTTCTTCCAAATCCACCCCTCTATTTGCGCGATCACCATTTACAAGGTAATTATCTAGGCCACTAAAAATTTTATTTTCATCTATATGCCAGATCAATAGACCGGATGCCGGTAATCCCAGGTCATAATCCGGGATTGCAGTAACCACCCCATTCTCATCCTTTTCAATCGCAACTGAATCAAAAAGAACTTCAACAAAAGGCGGGTATCGCTCAGTTTTCTTATAGATAAGATAGCGGGTCGAATCAATATACATATTTCCTTGGTACCAGTTCGTTCTATTCTCAATCAGAAAATATTCAGTTTCATTGATTGGGATTTGCACCAAGTTATCCTCAGATCGGCTCGGTAGATTGATCGTTATAGATGGTGTTAATATCAAAGGCAATTCCCAACCTGCAAATTTTCTACTCCATGCATCGGGTGGAGATGGTATTAGTCCGCGACCATTATTTGACCCTTGGTCCATGAGACCAAAAATGCCGATGCCGCTCTGCCCTGAATTCGTATCCCACAGAGGCGGTAATCCAATTGCAAAACCCAACATTAATGCAAATGTACCAGTTAGCCCATATTGGTAGTCACATGGTTCCTCAGTATTGAGGAAAATATTTTCAGACTCTTGATAGAATAAATGATTCTGGGTCTCTGGTAAAATGATACCCTGATTTATTGTAGCTGTACCAAATTGTAGCACTCCACCAACATATTCCTGCAACATATCACCATCAATAAATGTGGAAGGAATATCCTCTGGAGTAGGGTCTAAAAATGGTAAGGAAAAATCTTGGCCTATGCCGGCATGGAAAACCACAACATGATCATAATTTGAAAAATCAATCTCATCATTATTGTAGGCTGTCTCTATAGCATCGCGAAATAATTCAGTTACTCGTTGATCATGCAGGTCAGTCTGATTATAGGGATGATAATAATCCATCTTTTCGGGTAATATATAACTGCCATCGTCAGTGTGTGGAAATACAGTAGACTGATCAAGGTCCAGGCCAAATTTCCCATAAGAAACCGAGCGATAATAATTATTTACAGCTACTAACTGAGACTCGAAATAGGATCGATCGTGAGGCACAGGGTCGATTGTGTACCTACCGCAAGTATCAATAACAGCATTTAACAGGAATGAACCATTTCCTGTGGTGCCGGGCGTCTCATCTGCCATAAAGGACACTCTGATCGCTGCAATACGAACAGAGCCATTAATCCCAGCAAAACAGGGATAAAGTGAAGCAGAAATTGTCAGGATAATTACAATCCTACGCACTTGAAAATTGTTTATTGTTCGCGGAGTAGTTTAAAATTCGATGTTTAGAGAAAAACGCATGGTATTTGATAGTGGATGGCCTGGTTCACCTGATGTATATCCAAAATCAAAACCATAGCCCGCAAATCGCAGACCGACGCCAAAGGTTGGATTACTTATCTTGCCAGTTTTATCATAAAGATAACCCATCCGCAAAGCAAAGTAACTAGAATACCAGTATTCCATACCAATATTGTGGACAAGCTTATCGAGCTCATTCTGAATTGTCCTGGCAGAGCCACTGCCCACTTCCTTTTGCCCAAATTCATTATATTTGCCCCAAGCTGCGTCACCGGGAGCAGCGTCGGTTGGTTCCATTTCTGCCTCATCGGGGTCTATTTCACCATTCCCATTTATATCATTCCAGCGAAATCCGCCTATTTGTCGGTCAGGATCATTCCCAGGAGTAGCTAAATCAATATCTCCGCCTAGCAACCAGTCATCCACCCAGGATGTAAAAATAGCAAAATAAATTGGATCAGTATGTTCAGTTTCCTGCTGGCCATCCTTATTGAAATCAGCATTCTTATCTGATTGATGGCCATCTTCATCAAAACCTCCAATATAACCATCCCCATCCCAGTCCATTGCCGGGTAGGATGATACCAGCAGTTTATCTACATCATAAACAACGTTTAGTTTATTGTACTCTGAATTAACAATGGCATAGTTAAGACCTAAAGTAAAATTTGTTGGTTGTGGATCGGCCTGTGCAGGATCGATAAAAGAAACTTTAGGGCCAATATTGGTAACAGTCAGCCCCATATTTAGACGAGGTGTGAGAAATTCTTTACGTAGATAACCTATGTCAAAACCAAAATCAGTGGAGGTACCCTTGCCCTGTTCATTACCTGCGCCTAGTTCAACCAAATGCTGATAAGATATTTTCGCATTAATGCCTAAGGATGAATTCTGTGAGAGCAATGCACTGTACGAAATGGTTGCAGCCATCATATAACTGGTAAATTTACCAAGATAATCATCTGGAGTCTCCCCCATACGTATCTGCTCACCCAGATTGAGGTAAATAATATGTCCGCCTAATGTGCCCAAATATGGGAAATGACGGCGAAAGGCGAGGAATTCATAATAGAGATCATCGGCCAAATTAGGAAGCCAGTTTACGTGCATTAGCGCCAGTTCAGATCCTTCAAGAAATGCTAGACCAGCAGGATTCCAATAGCTGGCGTAAACATCATTGGCTACTGCGACCTGTGCTTCACCCATTCCGCCTGCGCGCGCACCAGGTGAGATCAGTAAAAATATTGCCCCCGCTTCACTTTGCGCAGAGAGTGGGCTTATACTTGTCAAAAGGATAAGCGTACATATCGTCGCTAATCGTTTCATTTTATTCTCCCGGCCTCAGGACATCCCGAGGTCTTTTCTGTTATTCTTAGCTATTAGCTTTAACGGTCGATAAGAATCTCCTTTTAACGCCGGCAAATATATCGAGGGGGCCGACCATCAGTCAAGATATGATTTTTAATGTGTGATTGTTCCCACATTTTCGAAAATATAGTATTTTTATAAAGCCTATTGAAATAATCGCAATAATCCTAACGACATTATCGGTATATAAGTAATAGCTAGCACTACTATCAGACTTAACAAGAAAAAAGGTAATGTAGCCTTGTAAACCACTGGCATATCTTTATCAAATCTATAGGCGGATAGAAATAAATTCATTCCCACCGGCGGTGTCAGATATCCTAGCTCCAAATTTGCGATAAAAATCACGGCTAGATGGACTGGATGGATATCGGGAAACAAACTAAGTAGCGGTGTAATTAATGGTACGACAATGATAATGGCTGAAAAAATATCCATGAGACAGCCAACAACAAGTAGAAAAATATTCAATAACAGTAAAAAAACATATTTTGATGTGATGGTTTGCTGGACCCATTCCATTAATAACATCGGTATTTGTGCATCAACGATATAACTGGTAAGACCCATGGCTACGCCCAGTATAATTAGTACACCACCGATTAGTGTCGCACAATCGATAATTATTCGTGGTATTTCTTTCATTTGCAAATCTTTATAAACAAACACTTCAACTATAAATATATAAATCACTGTAACTGCTGCAGTTTCAACTAATGTAGTATAGCCACCAAATACCCCAAAAAGTATCAGTAGCGGAATAATGGCCTCCCAGTAGCTATTCTTTAACTCCGCCCATATTTGCTTAAGATTAAACGGCTGCCGCTCGACGTGCTGGGCATAACCTTGATATATTGAATAACCTGCGACCACAACTGATATTATTATTCCAGGAATTAGGCCTCCAATAAATAAATCTTTTATAGACACGTGAGCAGTAACACCATATATAATTAAAGGCAGACTAGGTGGAAAAAGTAACCCTAGAGAACCTGCAAGTGTAATGAGACCCAATGAGAATTGCTCAGAATAACCTTCCTTACGAAGTAATGGAAAAAGTAATCCGCCCAAAGCCAATATCGTCACGCCAGACCCTCCGGTAAGCGCAGTAAAAAAACCGCATAATAACACGATAATTACCGGAGTACCCCCAGGCATCCAGCCAAATGCAGTTCTAAACAACTGCAGCATTCGTTCAGAAGCACGACTTTCGGCCAATATATATCCTGCTAAAGTAAATAATGGAATTGTTGGTAGTGATGGCGATACAACTATGCGGTAGGTTTCTGCAGATATTGCCGAAATCGGTGTATAATCACTCCAGAAGAACAATACAGCCAAGCCGCCCAACCCAATAAATATTGGAGTACCAAAAATCATTGAGAATAGAATTAGGCCAACTGAACCCCACAAAAACAAACCATTATCTTGAAATGCATCGGTAAGACTGATGATAATAATAAATATTGTTATCATTAACATAGTCGCTCTTAAAAGATGATTTTTAGAACTTTTTAAAAATATCTGTGCAGCAATAAGTAGAAAGCCCAAGGGCATAATCGATTGGGCTACCCAGCGCAGTATACCTGGCGCTATATTGGTAGGATACTGGTATTCAACCATAACCAGATTTAGACTTCCCCAGAACAAGGCCAGAATAACAATAAATGAAATGTTCTTCGCTAACCATCTCCCCGGATGGAATATTTCATCTTGTTGAAATAATGGTTTTCTTGTCAGAGAAAGTAATTTGTTCTGCCTTGTTGCTAAAACTGCACCGATAAAGCCAATCCATAATGTCATATGCTGTACAAGTACTGGCGATGCAGGTATACCAGGTCGACCAATTAACCTGGTGAGAATCTCCAAAGTTGGAAAGAAGGTTAGTATCGCAAAAACAGCTATTGCAAGGGTATCCTCACCCCATTTTAGGCGTTCAACGAAGTGGTTTTGTTTTAACCGGGCCATTTCTGGTCCTATAATATCCTTATTTAGTGTGGTTTCCTGCTCATAATTTCTTGGACAGTATCATATAATTCGGTCGGGACATATCCTCCACGAATATCTTTTTCCCATGATTTTATAAAATCTTTCCATACCTGCAATTCTTCTGGTGTATGACGATGAACTTTTAATCCATATTCTTCCATGGCGGATATCGCTTTCTCTCCACCACCATAGCGTATTATTTCATTTTTGGATCCAATGACTTCTTTAGCTATTGATGTCATAACTTCCTGGTAGCTTGGTGTGATTTTTTCCCATGTCCTATTATCCACAATTAAAGCGCCGGTCAACAGTCCCCATTTTATATCTAACATATAATCTGCTATGCCGAACAATTGTTGTGCCAATGCAAATATTGGCGTGGTAGATACCGATTCAATAAGTCCAGTTTGAAGCCCTGGCATAATATCGATTGAGGCCAATGGGACCGGCCGAAAGCCACCTTTTTTCCATAGTTCTGCTGCCCGGTAATCACCTGCCCATGTAAAATGCTTTAGCTGTTTCAAGTCTTCTGGATATATAATAGGTTTGGTTGAAAAATGATGCACCCACCCTACATCAGCCCAGGTAAGTAATTCGAACCCATTATTTTTCATACCGGTCTGCAATCGTTCGGCCATTTGCGACCGCATCCACTCCACATCATCATAATTATCATAAACCATGGGTAAGGCAAATACGTAAACATCCGGGTTTATTTCATGAAGGCCCTCCGTGGATACTGCTGCTGCATGTAATTGTCCAATCCGAATCTTTCTGATCATGTCTCTTTCATCGCCCACAACACCGCCCGGGTAAATTCTAAGAATTACTTGTCCATCCGTAGCTATTTTCCACTGCTGCCCTATTTCAATGAGCATGCCGTGCCAGAAACTACCCTCCGGGGCTAAACTGGCCATTTTAATAATTACTTTTTTAGCCGATAATTCAGTGTACCCAAGAACTAATAGTATAAATATTATTTTTTTCATTTAGTAAAACAGCTCCTCAGTACGACTCAATAACCATTGCGCCCTTTTTTTTGCCATGTAATTTCCAACTTCTAATTCTTTGATTCCTCGATCATTAGATTCTAAAACGAATGTAAGCAACCTAACAAATTCGCTACGATTTTGGCTGGCAATTAATACATTTTCTGCATAACTCACATGCGAGCTTAAATCGCTGCCGCCAGACGCAATAATTGCCTTACGGTAATATCCTTCCGCTACTTCGCTGGCATTTACAGGTGCATCCGGCCGACTCAATGAATACGGGATCATTGCTGAGTATAGACTTCCATAATTCCAATTTGAATCTATTTCCAGGGCTTTATCCAATAACTTTCCTACCTTTGGTAATTGAATAACCCATTCCGGATTGCCGCGACTTGAACTCACCGCACCACCATAGGCAGCGGCTAGCCAGTATAACGCTTCCACATCATCATTTCCAAATTTTATATCTTTATTTGGACTATAATTCAGCCATTCATCAAAGCCAGAGTAACGCTGCGACATATAATTTTCCCCCAAAATTACTGCTCTCGCAAAATATTTATTGGCCTCCGTATATATTGTTAATCCAATTTTATAATCTTCATCTAATTCACGTTCAGCATTCTCCATGATAAATCCAAATCCAGTCTGTGTCAGGATAATACAATGTTTTAACGATTTTTCTGGTCTGTCTGGTATTGCTTCATTATCCAGAATTGATTCCGACCATTTTATCATAACCATTTCTACTGTATCGGGACTTGTTCGTAACAGTGCACCAGTAGAACATGACTGGGTGTTTAAACAGCATATAATAATAATATACCAGATTCTACCACCTGGTCTGATTTTAGAAAAATTAAGATTAGTTAAATAATGAATCAGTATTAGGCTCGCAAGTCAGAGTAAAGTGGAAAAGAGGTGCATAGATCCTTTACCTCAGCCTTTACCCTAACGATATTATCCTCATCGTCGGATTTTTCTATGATCGCATCAATTAAGGCAACAATTTTTACCATATCATCCTGTGACATGCCTCTCGTTGTAATTGCAGGCGTACCAATTCTAATACCACTAGTGATGAACGGGCTTCTTTCATCAAAGGGTACCATATTCTTATTCACCGTAATTCCGGCCTTTTCCAGAGCATTTTCAGCTACTTTACCCGTGATAGCCTTGTTTCTTAAGTCAATTAATATGACATGCGTATCCGTCCCGCCTGAAACAAGTTTATAATCTCTACTTAAAAACTCATTTGCCATGGCCTTTGCATTATCTACCACCTGCTGCGTATATACTGTAAAATCTGGTTGTAAAGCTTCACCAAATGCAACCGCCTTCGCAGCAATAATATGCATCAAAGGACCCCCTTGAATTCCTGGCATTACAGCACTATCAAGTAATTCTGATATATTCTTTAATCGACCAGACTTGGGTGCAACAATTTCCCATGGGTTGCCGCTATCTTTCCCCATCATGATCATACCGCCGCGTGGTCCGCGTAAAGTCTTGTGGGTTGTAGTCGTAATTACATCACAATAGGGTACTGGTGACGGATGGAGGCCTGTAGCGACAAGTCCGGATGGATGTGCTATATCTGCCATTAGAAATGCACCCACATCATCAGCAATTTCTTTGAAATTCTCAAACTCGATGAATCGTGGATAAGCAGACCCACCACAAATAATTAATTTTGGTCTATGTTCTCTCGCGAGCGAAAGAACTTGATCAAAATCCACCCTGCCTGTTTTTTTTTCAACTTGGTAAGAAACAGAATGATATAAATTACCGGAAAAATTAACTTTACTACCGTGCGTGAGGTGTCCTCCATGAGCAAGGTCCAGGCCCAAAATTGTGTCACCCACATCGATAAAGGTCATTAGGGCAGCCATATTTGCCTGTGATCCTGAATGTGGTTGTACATTGGAATATTCAACACCAAAAAGTTGATTGGCGCGGTCGCGAGCTAGATTTTCGGCTTCGTCAACGAATTCACAGCCACCATAGTATCGTTTTCCGGGGTACCCCTCAGCATACTTATTGGTCATCACACTTCCGGCAATTTCCAGTACGGGGTAACTGACAAAATTCTCTGATGCTATGAGTTCAAGGGTAGTGTCTTCCCTAGCAAGTTCGCTTAATAATATGTTATATAATTCAGGATCCGAGGTTTGCAGTGGCGTTTTAGGCATGTGCAATCATAATCTACCAATTTGGATCTTTTTCTAATTTTTTTTCTACCCATTTATAGCACTCTGAATCGGGTTTTACATATCCCTGCGTCTTTTTATTCGCATCAAGCATAAACCACTGGGATCGACCAAATAACACTTCGTTCTCTTCCAGCCAGACCAGTGAATTATGATACCTACGGTAATCATTTTCTTCTGCTATAATAAAACTATCATGAGCCAACGATGCAACTATTCTATCATCAATAGAAATATCGGCTGACCTACATTCCTGTAAAGCCTTGAAGTAGACATTTCCACGTTGCGCATAGGCCTCTCCTGAGTTAGACAAGGTAATAACTTTTTCAGCCCACCGCATCGCCTTTCCAAAATTACCGCTGGCGATATTCACTTCCGATACCTGCAGGGCAACACGAAAATCACGGGGATCAAGCTTAAACAGTTCCTCGTAAGACTCTGATGCTTGCTGGAACATTTCTTCTCGATCATAAGCCAGTGCTATTTGACGATAGGCTACTTTACTGGTATTGTCCTGTCGAATGACCTGTTTTAACACCTCGATTGCGTCTTCGGGCCTTTCTGCATTTAATAGGCGATTAGCATAGTCTAAACCATAGGACACATTATTAGAATTATTATGGAATCGTTCCCCGTATATTTGGAGTGGATCTTTACCAGTCATTTCATATACCCTGGCAATATCGCCCTGTGCATTCTCATTTCCGGGATCTATTTCGAGAATTTGCCTTAGGAAGTCAACTTGGTCATCATATGCGCCTTGTTCACCATAAAGTCTTGCTAACTCTGTCTTGATTGATATATCTTCGGGTAGTAAATCGGACAAACGGCTGTACTCCAATATTTCTTGTTCTACCTTTCCCTGTTTTTTGTAAGAATATGCAAGCCGCTTGCGAAGATTGACGTTGTCGGGTAAAATTTGCAGTCCTTTTAACAATACGTATTCTGAACTATCAAACCTGCCTAGATATTCAAAAGCAATCGCAAAATATTGATATACTTCTTCTGGCTCATCTCGGTCACAACCGTAACGAATAATCTCCCCATAAATTCTGACCGTAGACTCCCAATCTCTATTCTTATAATACTCGGCAGCACTGCTCATTTTTCGCGGGCACATTACCGCTCGTACGGAGTCCCAATATACTTGATCCGCTCTACTGTCATCAGATAATGAAGAATCAGTTGGTGGTACACACATAATACAGAATAAAGCCAGTATTAATATCGGGGAAATCTTTACTCCATAGTTAGTTGTTTTAGTTGGCATTATTTTTTTAACCTCCGCTTTACGAACCAAAGGTCGCCGATGCTAATTCCTATATTAAAATTCGTAACTAATTTGTCACTATTGTATGAATCTGATCTATTAATCAGATTTAAACCGAAATCTATTTGGTTTTTTGTGACACCGAACTTAATACCAAAGCCGATTGACATACCTAAATCATTTATTTTGTAATCCTCGGCTTGACCGTTACTCGATAATTGATTGTCTAATTCATATGCACGCTGAAAAATACCAGCACGGAAATGTAAACTCTCATGCCAGACTCTAGGTAAGATCCTCGCGAATCGAATGATTCCCATGTTGAGGTGTTGGTAAGCAACTACCCGTTGATTTAAGCCAGAAATAAGATTGGTTTCTCCATCAGCTAGGTCTGACCACGAGGAAAACTCTCCCTGTGCATGTATCAATTCAGTCAATTCCAGGTCAAACCCAAGAGCATATTCAAATGGGCTTATCTGATTGCTTAGTGTCGTATCTATTGCTGCAGGTGGTATAGAATCCACGCCAGAAGGTCTTGGGTAATCAGCAACATCATAATATCCATTGCCGTTTGAATCCTCAAATGGTTGAAAAGAAAAATGTTTGATACGTACTGGCTGTAAAACAGTTTTAACCGATCCACTTAAACGTAATTTTCTAGAACCAAAACCAAGGCGACGGGATGAAAAATATCCATTTATTAAAGTACCATTATAAATGTTACGCTGGTTATATATGTAATCTAAATCATGCTCACCTTCTTTAATGTTGAATACTGTTTGTCTACGGTTTGATCCAAACAAATACTCTAGTTTTATCCCTAATTGTTCTTTTTCTGTTAGTTTGGCACCTAGTGAAAAAATGAGTTCAGAGATACCGCCGGAGCCATTGATTGTTTTATTAAATGTAAGGGTATCATCTTCGATATATTTTTCATAAATATCATCACTCCCCAAGGAATACAATTGTGAACTAAATGGCTGGAAGCCAATACCAACGGCAAACCGACCCTTTATAGGCAATAAAAATTGAAATTGATTTAATCCAGAAAGCACATTATTGTAATTGTAATCACGGTCTTTTATTTGCGTCCCACCATAATTTACCGATACATAAGCAAATGGTATTCCAAGCCAAGTTGAAGGGTTGCTAAGTGATATATTTTTCTGAAAACTGGGCATTAATCCACTACTGCCAATACCCATTACCGCTGCGTTAGGTGCAAATGTTAATTCACCAACACCATATGCGCTGTACACATCCTGACCATAACAAAGGGATGTCATAATGAGAAAAGTTTTGGTATATCTATTAAGGAGCGACATATTGAATGATGAGTTTTGGTGCCAGTGAATCAAGATTGCTTATAAAAAACGAATATGTGTTGAATGGACTGACAGTATTTGCTACCTCCATCTTTAACCCCCGATTCTGAATATAACCAAAGTGATGTAACTGCAAATACTCTCGAATATTAAGACTTATTCTTCCATTATTCGATAGGTTAACCGCAATTAAACTGGGTTCCGTTGCGAGTGGATCATCCAATAACAAACCCTCTAGTTCTGTAATGGATACAGAATCAGTTATTGGGTGGATCTGTAAATAAAAATTTGATTGTGATGTATCATTTGCGTAAAAAAACGATAATTGAGCTTTAGTTATGGTTGCTTGCTGTGGTATTGAAATCGAGTCCAAATCAGGTATTTGTATGATCGCTTTATAGGCCATACCTCTACCTAAAGATATCATACTAGGGTTCTCATCATTATAAGTAGGAGGAATGATTATTGATAAATCATTAGTGGATATAAACGTAATTGATATTGTATCTACCACTATAGAGTCTCCAGTAGAATCAACAAAAACTGTGTCATGGCTAAATACCTGCATCTGAGGAGCGTAAGTAAATCCTGATTCACTGCTTTTGAAGGAATAAACATCCAATAGCTCAATTTTAGGTTTTATCATAACAGTTAGGTTACGATTCTCACTTGAAGTATCTGAAAATGAATCAAGTATTTCTGCAACATTAAACGAAAGTGTAGGAAAGCTTGTGGTTTCCAACGAATCTGATTCTCTCTGCGATAATCTACTACTACCTACATATTTTGGGTTGAGATCATTCTCCGTAATGTTCAGATAATTACTCTCCGACTCACTGAAAATTGAGTCGCCCCCTTCTGGAAAATAAAATAAATCAAAAATCATACCTGTTGTTATCGAATCCTCATTGAATGTTAATATGAATTTTGCACTGTCAATTTCTATTGTTGAATCATTAAGACTAGCGAATGTCTCGACTGGAGTTGTTATGCTAGTGCTTGATACCCTAAAAAGTGCAAATGGGTTTTGGAATCCATTGCTATCAGTACCGAAGTACAACAAAGTAGAATTGCCAAGCTGTGGCGGTGTTTGATAAGTAAATCCTGTGATCCCCCTAATATATAGAGTATCATGATACATTCCATCATCCATCAGATCTGCTGTAACAGTATCTTCCATGCAGCTTAGGATAATTAACATACAGGTAAAACACACAAATAACTGAAGATTTTTCATATAGTTTAAACTGGGTACGAGTGATCAGCTAAAAAGTTTCTGCAATTCAATATCGATTCTTGCAGCAACTTTATCATAATCTGGTGACTCATCCCCGGAAGTCTTTATAGTTAATACTTTACTCTTTTTCTTTTTGATCGCGGGTAATTCCAATAATTTTTTTGATACTTGGTTATTAGGTGAATCAATTGCGATTATCAAATCAATATATTCTGCGGCAGCTTCATAGGCATTTACTACCCCTTTTTTCATGCTGGTGGGTACTTCAAGTCCAGTATTTTTAAAGGTATTCCTTGCGATAGACAAGTATTCCTTTTCGTAATTATGAACGACAAGTACCGATTTCATATCTGCATAAAATTCATTATCCATGTATTGTTGTTTATAAAAGGCAGGCACCAATGCAGATTGCCAGTCATTGCACCACATTACATCAGGTCTCCAAAATAGATGGGGTAAAATAGCTAAGGATGCTTTACTAAAAAATGCAAAACGCATGTCATTATCAGCAAGCACACGACCATTTTTTGCCTTATAGATTAAATTGGTCAGTGGCTTAAATCTTTGGTTATCTTCTAAAAAATATACTTGAACTCGTGTTTTAGGAATAAAAGCACTTTTCGCCGAAGCGACAACATTTTCTTCACCGAATTCGAAAGGTATTTCACGCAATCTTATTACTTCACGAAGAATATACTTTCGCTCACTAACATAACCATATTTCGGAATTATTGTCCGAATGTCATGCTGCTTGTCCTGTAATAAAAGTGGAACCTTCGCTGAGAAGGCGGCCAGGGATGAAGTATTAGCGAACGGAATTATCTCCGTAGTTAAATAAAATATCTTTAATGACATTACTAAGGGTTATTCTACACTCAAGTGCTTGAGTGATTCTTTGGCCCTGCTATAGTATTCACTACTTGGGAAATAATCAACCATCCGTTGATATTCCTCTCTTGCTTTCACAAAATTGCCAAGGCTTTGATAGGCAAGAGCTAATTTTAGTTGAGAATCATCGTCCTTATCCGTACCTGGAAACGTAAATACCTTTTCAAATTCTAGAGCTGCTCTTTTGTAATTTTTTGTTGAATAATAACATTCTGCAAGCCAATACTGGCTGTTATCAGCAAGTTCATTTGAGGGATCCTCCATCACTAATTCAGAAAAACCTGTAATTGCCTGTTTATAATCACCATTTTGATAATAGCTCAATGCTTCAATATATCTTCTCTTGTATTCCGCTGGACTAATCTTTGTTTTAATGACACCACCCAGTTTTTCAGATCGCAGGCTATACATCTCAGTAAAACTATTAGTTAATGTGACAATTTTATTTTCGATCATCATAAGCTGGGCAAGAATTTCAAAATTGGTGCTATCAGTATAAATTGACTTGTCTTCCAGCATCCGGATCTTATTCTGCAGGGTATTTATTCGATTGATTAGTAAAATAGCAACTGAATCAGTCTGTTTTTTTGCATCAACCGTCGCTATTAGGGTGTTTCGCAAATCAGGCAACAGAATACTGATTTGTATCTCTAGTGAATCAGTTCTAACTCGTTCTCGATCTATCTTTGCATTTAGCCGCTTTAACTCACGCTTTATATCGGCTTGCTGTCCTTGGACAGTTCCAATACTCTGTGCGAGAAAAATAAACAAAATAATCCGAGGGATTTTAGTTGGGCTAATGATCATCGGGGCTATTCAGGATATTTGCACCACAAACTGGCCCCGAATTTACCTCTGCAAGTCCCTAACATCAATTCCTTTTACTTGGTCATTCTATTGATTCGTCACCCATTTTCATAATCAGGCCGATCATTATAAAGCAGGACAACAAAAATGAACCACCTGCAGATATAAATGGTAAAGGCAGACCCTTTACAGGGATCATTCCCGTTGACATTGCGGTATTAACAAAAACATGCGCCATGAATATTGTACCAATACCTATAAGGATCAACCCCGGAAAACGTTCTTTTGCTAAAAATGCCAATTTCACAATCTTTAGTATAAAAATCGCAAAAATAATTAACATAACTGCAATTGTAATAAACCCTAATTCTTCACCGATAACGGAAACAATAAAGTCAGATTCCTGAACCGGAAGAAATTTTAAGTGTGTTTGGGTTCCCTCTCCTAATCCCTTGCCGAAAAACCCGCCAGATCCAATCGCTACTTTACTTTGTATTGTTTGATAAGCTGCTCCTAGCGGATCTAATTCGGGATTGAACAAGGTTAGAATCCTCTTCTGCTGGTAAGGCCTTAAACTATTCCACAGAAATGGTGACAATAATCCTAGAAATATATTACCAAAATAAAACACAACTCCAAAAATTAACCTTGGTCGCGTCAGGTACAGTGTACTACCCATTATAATCGCCCAGACAGTAAAGGAAATAGTGTGAAATGCAGTAGCAATGCTCAGTACAGGAGCCACCAGTATGAACAAGTGAAATGGCTTGGCACCTACCCAGTACAACATAGGCAGAATAGGCGTCAAAAGTATTATCGCTGTTCCAAGGTCCGGTTGCTGCAGGACAATTATAGCAGGTACTAGCGCAATAAATATTGGGAATAGTATTGTCGTAAATCTTTTCATTTGCAGATTATGATCAGAAAGATAGCGCGCCAGGGCAACCACCACAATCCACTTGGCAAACTCAGATGGTTGGACGCTCATGGGTAAACCAATATTAATCCAACGATGAGTACCTGCAATGGTCTCAGAAAGAAACGGGATCAAAATCAACATCAACATTAGGCTATAGGTAGTATATATATACTTGTGGATCATATATTTCGGAATAAATAATATCGTTAGAAACCCTACAAGTGCTGGTATTAAAAATAGTAGTTGTTTCGTAAAAGTTGTGATTGCGATTACATCAAATTGATTCGTACTAATACTGCTTAAGACAATCAACCCCAGACATGTTAACATTATGGCCATAAATATTATCGAGATAGGCATATCCGATGTCTGATTATATAGATCCTTAAACATTATTTTACAGCGAGTCGGTTTTCAATTTTGTTATTAAATATATAATCGAAGGCGATGCGCGCAAGCGGTGCCGCAATTCTGCCACCTCCCCCACCGTTTTCAACCAAAATAATGGTAGATGCCATTTGATTTCCGTCTTTAGCGTAGCCAACAAACCAGGCATGATCATCCCCATGCGGATTTTGTGCAGTGCCTGTTTTACCATATACATTTAGGCCATTTATTTTTGGATCTGCAGCTGAACCAGTTCCATGTTTATCATTAACAGCATGGAATAAATACTCCTGAATATTTACCCATGTTTGTTCATTTAAACTAATTGAAATTGTTGTTTCGGGCACTTTAGATAACAGAAAATGTGGAATAAATGTGTGCCCTCGAGTCGCAATTTTATTAATGTAAACAGCCAATTGAATAGGTGTCGCAAGCAGGTCTCCCTGCCCCAGAGCCAGATTTAATAAATGTCCGCGCGACCAACCCCTGCTCGTGTAACGCCTATTCATATAATCCCTTGTAGGCAGCAACCCAGCTAGTTCGTTGGGCAAATCAATACCCGTTTTGCTACCAAAACCAAAATTCCGGCAAAGTTTTATAAATCTATTCAGCGATACACGTTGCACAGCTTGATAAAAGAAAATATTACAGGACTGCGTAATGGCCTGGTCTAAATTAACCTTTCCATGGCCACTCACTTTCCAGCACTTAAATACTCGGTCACCAAATTGATAAATACCGGCGCATTCAAACTCTTCATCTTGTTCAATCATAAGACCTTCCAAAAGTGCGATTGCAGTAATCATTTTGAAGGTGGATCCAGGTGGATATAACCCATTTGTAATACGGTTCAGCAAAGGTTTGGTTGGATCATTAACTATTTCACGCCATTCCCGTAATGTAGTATTACCCGTAAAAATATCCGGAGGAAAATCTGGAGAACTTACAAAAGCGAGTATTTGTCCCGTTGCCGGGTCGGTGACCAAAGCTACACCTCTATAATCGGACATGGCTTTTTCTAACGTTTTCTGCAAACCTAAATCAATTGTTGTAAATATGTCCTGTCCGGGGATCGGTTTAATATCATTTATATCTTTAACTGTCCCAACTTCTCTACCGAACGCATCCACTTGCAAAAATGTCAATCCTTTTTCACCTCGCAGTATGTTTTCATACTGTTTTTCTATTCCCCGCCAGCCAATTAAGTCACCTGCATCATATTGTTCAGTATCATCCATAATGCTCAGCAGTGACCGATCAATCTCTTTAACGTAGCCTAGTACATGACTCATATGCACATCTGAGGGAAACGACCGTTCCGGAAACTGAATGTAATTTATCCCGGTTAATTCGTGTTTATGTTCTTCTATGCAGCTTAATTGATCGAAGGTTAAATCTTTAGTAATTCTAGATGGAATGAAGCGTCCGCGAAAATATCTATCGAAATTATCGATTAAGATTGCAGTATCAATAGCGGTACAGTTGCTGATAACTGAAAAATTCTTATTATCATTACCCATTTCATTGGGTAGTCCAGTAAGAATATAAGTTGGATAGTTATCCACTAATATTTGGCCATTTCGATCCAAAATCATACCCCTCGGCGCAGTAGTTGGTATGGCACGGATACGATTAATATCAGCCCGTTTTTTATACTCATTATGACCATATACCTGTATATGGAAAAACCGAATGAGCAAAATAGTAAAAACGAAAATAATTACACTATTTGCCACCAAAAATCTAGATCTTGGTACAAGGTTTTTTGACTTAAGCACCTTGAATCCTCTTTATCGGAAAAAAGAATTGTAGTATTAACAAAAAGATCAGTGTATAAGTCATCGTCAAAAACCACCGTAATAGATATTGTACTATATCTACTTCAAAAAGCAGTTGATAGCGCACGTAGGTGAATACAAGAAAATGAAATGAAATAATGCATACCCATGCTGCATGAAATGCGAATGGCGACCAACGGATATATTTATCCTGTAAATGACCGGCCAAATAACCTGTGATCGAGTAGGTCATTGGACTAAGACCAAAATAAGATGCCAATGGGGTCATGTCGATAAATATCCCAATGATGAACCCGGCGATGACACCATAATAAGAACCAAAGAATAGTCCAAAATACAAAATAAAAATAACTACGAAATCTGGACGGTAATAGCGAATCGCCAATAATTCAGACAGAAAAAACTGTAATAAGAATACTCCAACTAAGATTAGCCAAGGTCTTATTCGATCCATGCTACTGATCCACAATCACAAACAGATTAATAATTGAGCCAATATTTTCATTGATTTGTACTACAACAGATTTTTGAAACCTACCCCGCTCATCGGTAATGTTCACAACCTCTCCTACTGGAAGATCATTAGGAAATATGTCGCTAAAGCCAGAGGTTACTACTTTATTCCCAATATCCACATTTGCATTTTTCTGCACTTCCTTGATTAGATACAGGTCACCATCAAGCCAACGCAGGATACCGGTAGATCCAGATGGCTTAATACGAACGCTGAGCCTGAAATTGACATCATTGATCAACTGCACAATGGCAGCATTATCTCCGACAATAGTCGTCTTTCCAATAATGCCTTTGGGCGTGATGACAGGATTATTTTCTTCAACGCCAGATTCTAGGCCTACATCTATTGATAAGGATGATGATAAATATGGTGAAGTACCCATTTTGATCACGCGGGCCGGTAAAATTGTCATTTTACTCTCCCGTTGAAAATCCAGTAATTCTGCCAACCGATTATTTTCTTCCAACAGATAACGCATAGATTCTACCTGGAAAGACAACTGCAGATTTTTCTCCCTCAGTAAGGCCGCTTCTTCCTCAATAAGTGCCATTGAACGTATCCAAGTGATCGGAGAATAAAAAATGGTAAAGAAGCGATTTGCTTTACTCCGTAATAAACGAACATTATCTGATTCTCCATTACTCAACATAAGCAACGAAAAGATAACACTCAATACTAGGGTGAAAATATCTTTACGTTTTAGGAGTATGAGGTAGAGGTTCCTCATGATTGAAGGGCGTTAAACGAGAACCGCTTCGTATTTTTTAATATCCTCCAGTACCATGCCGGTACCTCTTACAACGGAAAGAAGTGGATCTTCAGCGATATTTACAGGAACATTTGTACGTTCGCGAATGATCTGATCCATTCCCTTTAGTAAACTGCCGCCTCCGGTCATAATGATACCTCTGTCCAGTATATCTGCGGAAAGTTCAGGCGGTGTACGTTCCAGTGCTTTTTTTACCGCTTCAACGATCATACTTACTGGATCTTTCAATGCCTGCCGAACTTCATCTGAAGTTACTTCGATAATTTTCGGAATCCCTGACACAAGGTCCCTGCCTTTGACTGATATTGTTTCACTTTTCATGCGCATGGCGGAACCAACGGATTTTTTAATCGCTTCTCCAGTGGATATCCCGATATCCAGTTTATGTTCATTTCGGAACCACTGGACCAATGCTTCATCCATTTCATCACCAGCAACGCGGATCGTCTCTTTTGTAACGACACCAGATAATGCAATTACAGCGATTTCTGTTGTGCCGCCACCAATATCGACAATTATATTACCGATTGGCTGTGAAATGTCAAGGCCTATGCCAATTGCTGCTGCCACAGGCTCTTCAATAAGAAATACCTCTCTTGCATTGGCACGCAAACCAGAATCTTTTACAGCTCGTCTTTCGACTTCAGTGACACCTGAGGGTACACATATCACCATCCGCATTCTGGCCAAAGGACTTATATTTATCATCCGGATAAAACCAAGGAGCATGCCATCCGTCATATCAAAATCGGCTATCACACCATCTCGCAGGGGACGAATTGTTTCTATGTCACGGTGAGTCCGTCCCAGCATCGCTTTCGCTTTATTGCCTACCGCAATAATATTACCATCATTCACAGACCTAGCTACGATTGAAGGCTCGTTGATCATGATACCTTTACCCTTCATCCAGAGCAGCGTATTTGCAGTACCAAGATCGATAGCAATATCACCCGATAGCCAGTTTAATGGATTAGAGATATTGGATAAAAACCCCATAACGTTACAAATTAAGAAATTCCTCGGATCTCTTAAGCCGTTAAATTAATAATTCGATGGTCAATATGCTTCATTTATTCAGTGATCACTTATTTTTTGGTTATTCAATTTCTACGCGACTTTGATCTCCGAGCATAAATCTGTGGGTGGCGGGTCTGGTTTTAGAACGCAGTATTTCCACGTCATTCCCTAATAATGACGATTCAATCCGTCGCTGCACCTGATTGATCTGGCAACCATCCATAATGATGGAGTATTCAACTTCACTACCGCTAATTGTACACCCATTACCAATAGCAGAATATGGACCAACATAGGATTCTTCAATTGTTGTGTTGTCGCCGATGACGGCAGGGCCCCGAATATTTGAATTTATCACCCGACTATTTGCTCCAATCTGTACCCTACCAGAGACTGTAGAATTTTCATCAACACTCCCTTTAAAATCAGATTTTATATTATCCAACACAAGACGATTTGCCTCCAATAGATCTGATGGTTTGCCTGTATCTTTCCACCACCCGGTAATTTCGGAGTAGCTCACATCGAAACCCTTATCAAGTAAATACTGATGCGCATTTGAAATTTCCAATTCACCGCGTGGGGACGGTTTTATATTATTCACAGCTTCAAAAATATTTTTATCATATAGATAAATTCCTGTCACAGCTAGGTCACTTTTTGGATTATCAGGTTTCTCCTCGATACTAACGATACGGTCATCAACGACTTCAGCTACCCCAAACCGATTAGGGTCTGGAACTTTACTCAATACTAAATGGCAATTTGATGAATTCTTCTCAAAATCACCGATAAATTTTTTTATACCGCCGACCAGGATATTGTCTCCCAGGTAAAAAATAAAATTATCATCCCCAATGAATGATTCCGATATTTTTACGACATGGGCCAGGCCAAGCGGTGCATCCTGTGGGATGTAGGTCAGTTTCAAACCAAGATCTGTGCCATCTCCAAAAGCTTTTTTTATGGATTCATCATTACTGTTTATAACAATCCCCACATCAATAATGCCAGCATCTTGAGCAAATTCAAGGGCAAATTGCAGCATCAGCTTATTTGCGATGGGAATTAGATGTTTATTCTGGGTATGAGTGATTGGTCTCAGCCGAGTACCATGACCACCAGCAGTAATCAGTGCTTTCATCTTCCTTGTTCCATCCCTTCCTTACTTAATTTGTCAGCAATCGTATTATCATCTCTGAATACATGCTGCAGACTCCAATTACTATATTGGTCCAACAGTGCAATCGCCTTTCGATGGAGTGGTTTCATTCGTTCGTGTTTGACTTTATAATCCCCGTTTATCTGCTTCACTACAAGTTCACTATCAGCATATATTTCAAGATTTATAATATTTAATTCTAGTCCTACTTCAAGTCCTCTTATCAACGCTGAATATTCGGCCTCATTATTAGTGGCATCATCTAGATAATCAGAGAATCGATATAGTTCTTCGTCATTCTCCCCTAAAAAGACTCCGCCAATACCAGCTGTCTTGGTATGCAAATCTGCTGCACCATCAATAAATAGTGATACAGCATTAATATTGTCATCATCATCGACTAGTTCCTCCAGTACCTTCCGCGTATTTTCATCTACAGATTGCAGATTATCTGGTGTAATAACAGCATGTAATGCAGCTAATTGTTCTTTCGTGAGTATTTTCATGGGGTGCGGAAGTTACTGACTGGAATGGAAGGAGCAAATACCAATGGTTTTCACGCCACTTCTATATCCATTAACGTTTCTTGAGCAATACCGAGTTCTAAATTATTCCCCTGTTCTATTGGTCCGACACCTTGCGGAGTTCCGGTAAAAATCAGATCGCCTTCTAGCAAGGGCATCCTAGCAGATAAATATTCAATTAGCTTCGCAATAGGAAATACCATTTGGTCTATCTTCCCTCGCTGAACAATTACCCCATTGCGTTTAAGCCAAAACTCTTTTTCCCATATGCTATCCGTCTTCCTCCTGAATTCTGAAACAACAGCAGACCCCTTGAATGATTTTGACAGGAACCATGGTAGCGATTGTTTCTTCAATGTATCCTGCAGATCACGATCAGTAAGATCCAACCCCAACGCCAGACCAGCCACATACTCAATAGCTGTACTTTCATCGATAAATTCACCCGGTGTACCTACTAAAACTACAACTTCAAGTTCGTGGTGAATATTACGTTCTCGAGGAATCATTATTTTCGAATCAGTGTGCAGACTGGTCAATGATTTTTGAAAAAATATGGGTTCATTATTTACGGCAGAACCCATTTCTTTCGCATGGGCAGCATAATTTCTACCTACTGCATAAATATTGCGTACTGCGATTTGATTATTATCCAATACAACAGAAAAATTATCATTCTTGATAGGCATTGGTTCGATCTTTCATTGAAAGGGTTAACCTGAAATTAGCCACAGGATCGTCCTCAGTATCTTGGAATAGCATGGCTGTGATATTGATCGGTAAATTGATCCGTTCGCCTGTATCCACCGCCTGCTGGACCGCATGATCAATTGCTGTACCATCCCGACAAATGAAAAGAACATCCTGCTCTGCTCTCTTAAAGAAATCTGCATGAAAATCTTTGAATATTAATACAACTTTTCGTTTTCTTTTACGGATACTGCTTAATGTTAGTAACCCTCCCGTAAGATCCGCACCAACTGTGAATACACCAATATACATTGATTGCACGTGATTCCGCGTGCGCCAATTTAGCGGGATTCGCAATGTACAATATTCATCATCAAGATGAATGATCCGTGGACGACAATAACAGATCACTGGTATTTGCCACCATGTTACCATCCGCAATTTCATGGATTCAAGAAAATAATTCATTTGGAAAGTTGTTTAACGGGAATGTCGATCAGTTCGTTAAAAATATAGTTGCCGTCATCAGTTATGCGGCCAATAGTGGTCGATGGCACACCAGTAGTCATGCAGATCCTTTCAAATTCAATCAGATCGTTTTCACATAAAGTTATCACTACCAATCCCTGGGTTTCACCAAATAACAGTTCATCTTTGCGCATCTTTCTGGATAAGTGTATTCGCGCACCGATTCCATCAGTTCCAAGCAAAAGAGAATTTGCGATCGCCACCGCTACACCACCTCGACTGACGTTAACCGCTGAATGGATTATTCCAACTGCAATACCCTGTAAAATGACTTCCTGTAAACGGCATTCCATAACAATATCGATAGTTGACGGGTGCCCAACCTGTTTAATTTTGTGAAAAATATCTGCATACATGCTGCTGCCAGTTTCTCCACGCAAACTACCGATCATGATGACAAAATCACCAGGTGTATTAAATCCTGGTGTACAGCGAACTGTGCCCACTCCAGCAGTTATCACGTCAGCAATTGGATGTAACGAATTATTTTTGGTAATCATCCCATTTACAATCCGTAATTGGAAGGCCGTAGCAGCCTCTCTAGACCCAGACACCAACTCATCTAAAAACCATCGATCCGTATCATTAGTCAAATCACCGCCATGAAATGATCCAGCCATATATACAGGTCTTATACCTAAACAAACCAAATGACGCACCGCATTGGCAATTGTGATCATACTGCCTACGCGTGGTTCCTGTGGCTTAATATATGGATGATCATTTGCCGCTAGAACAAACGAACTATTTATAGCAGTAAATGGTGTGATTCTTTGTCTTATTGGAGTGAATTTCAGTGTTATAAGATCCTGTTGTGCTTTGACCAGTTTTTTCAATACGAGTTTAAAATTTGCTGGTTCTTTTACATATTTATTGGTGTTAGAGTGCTCTTTTTTGGGCGTTGTCTGTGGAATTATTGGCAATCGACGCTCATGTAGTTCATGAAATAGTCGAGCAGGGAGCGTACCGATCACATTTCCACGATAGCCAAATGTGATTTTATTTGAAACATTAAATGAGCCCAGGTTCTTACACCTACTTTTCCACGTATTCATTTTCTTAAAATCTGCTGTTGGCACAGAAAAAAGGAATCCGGATATATTTCTACTATTATAATAACCAAGCTGCAGCTTATTCGTTAAGGTTAGGTCAACGCCTAATTCCTGTTCCGCACATAACGAAAGAATACTGGCGCCAAGCCCACCTGGGTTAACAACTGTAACCGCACCTAAAGGTACCTCATTCCACACATTTAATAAGGTTACTTCTGCATCAGCACCTGCTTTAAGATAGATCAATTTGTCACCAGGCTCCGGTTTACGATGTTCACTATTTATCCTGTCGCCCACCAGGAAATTTGCATTTGGGAAAGAGATTTTTAATTGCCCTGCACCCCCTTGCGCTGCACACTGCATCCTGGCCTTGGTCCTGATAATATTATTTTTCCCTTCCAGACCAATAATTAATCGACCATTTTTAGCACTACCTTGTTCATTTCCTGTAATAATACTGTTTAGCGCTGGATATGGATATTGAATCTGTTTTGAGACCATGACTGACTTGATGAATTTTAGCTCATCAGTATTGGGCCTCCGGCCCAAAATAGCAGTCACTTCTTCTATTAGCATTTCAGGTTTATTGGAAATAATAAATCAATAGCTCATTAATTTATACGCTATCAGGTTCCGCAATCAGATATTACCGCGCTTAACGAGTGTTTCCTGTATCCGATCCCATGAAAATCCCTTATTTCTCAAGGTATTCACAATTTTCTTTTTTCCCTTTAGGTCAAGAGGCTCATTCGTAGGAACCTTTCGTTTTGCTAAAAGCTGTTCTATTATAGTATGCTCAGGAAACTCATCATAAGTTTTTTTCAGTGTATGCTCTAAGATATCTGGATCCAGACTATGAACACTGAATTCTGATCTTAGGGCCACCGGACCAATGAGTTTTCTCCGAACCTTCTCGCGAGCAAAAACATAGGCAAATTTCTGATCATTGACATACCCTTTTTTTTCGAGTTTTTCCATGACAGCATAGATACCATCCTCATTAAAATTCTTTCTTTTCAAACGGCGCATCAATTCCGCTTTACTGCGCATTCTATAGCTTAGCAGATTTAATGCAACATCCAGTATTTTTTGTTGGGAATCAGCACCTAAAATTTCATCCAATTGCTGATCAGTTAATGTATCGCTAATATGGACTGGTATAGAAAAAAAAACGTCTTCGGAAATACCGAAGACGCTGCCATCATCAAGAAAAATACTGCGCCGGTTTTTCCTGCGCTTTTGTACCTGGATATCTATGATCTTACGCTTTGCCATCCTCCGCAAAGCTGATCCCCATGAAGCCTTTTACCTGTTTAACTATATCAGATAATAGATCATGATTTTCTTCTAAAAAATCTTTCGTATTTTCCCTACCCTGTCCAATCTTTTCGTCCTTATAAGAATACCAGGCCCCCATTTTCTGGACAATATCTCCTGTTACGGCCAGATCAAGCACATCTCCAATGTAGGAGATCCCCTTACCATACATAATATCGAATTCAGCCATCTTAAATGGCGGTGCAACTTTATTTTTTACAACTTTTACCCGCACTCTATTACCAACAGAATCTGTACCATCTTTAATAGTAGTTATCCTGCGAATTTCTAATCTTTGGCTGGAATAAAATTTGAGCGCACGACCACCAGGAGTCGTTTCCGGGTTTCCAAACATAATACCTATCTTTTCACGGATCTGGTTAATAAATAATACACATGTATTCGACCTGCTAACCGTTCCTGTTAACTTTCGCAGTGCCTGAGACATCAGCCTGGCTTGCAATCCCATGTGAGAATCTCCCATGTCTCCATCTAATTCTGCCTTTGGTACGAGTGCAGCCACTGAATCCAATACAATCACATCCAATGCGCCGCTGCGAACCAATGTTTCCGTAATTTCTAAGGCTTGTTCCCCAGTATCTGGCTGGGCTACCAGTAAATCCTCGGTGTTCACTCCTAATGCTTTTGCATATTCTGGATCCAAGGCATGTTCTACATCCACAAATGCGGCATACCCACTATTTTTTTGTGCTTCGGCAATAATATGCAAGGCCAAGGTTGTTTTACCGCCTGCTTCAGGACCATAGATCTCTACTACCCTGCCCCGCGGAACACCACCTACGCCCAGGGCCACATCTAGAGATAAGCAGCCAGTGGATATTACATTATCACCAATATTCGGTCTATCACTGCCTAGACGCATTATGGAACCTTTACCAAACTGACGATCAATCTGTGTAATTGCTAGATCCAACGCTTTTGCTTTTTTAGATGTTGCTGCCATTCATCACTCCTTTTATGCTTTTGAAACTAAAAAATGGGTACCTAAAATAGTATATACTGCTCCTTTAGAAAAGAGTTGACTGCTCATTAAATTAATTCTGGAAATTTTCATCGGTAATTCCGCAAATGTTGTGTTCAGAAATTGAGTTACGTCTGGTGTATGTTTTTGCGGATATTTTATCCTGGCTAGTGTAACATGAGGTATAAAATTGCGTTCCTGCGCTGGAAAACCCAGCGGGTCTAGATGTGCATTAATTGTATTAACAAAATCAAGTAGTTTATCTAATTCACCGGCGATCCCTACCCAAAGTGTCCGGGCTCGCTCCGGTCTTGGAAAACATCCTGATCCAACTAATGATAAGGATATGGTCGAAAATTCTTCAGTAACGCTCTTTAAAGTTGTATTAAGATCATCAACTGATGCCTCAGGAGTATGACCGATAAATTTCAGGCTAAGATGCATGTTTCCATCCCTTACCCATTTAATTTCAGCACCTTTTGAATCTATCGTCGATTGCAGCATTTTTTTAATATTCACAATTTCTTTTGGTAGCGATACTGATATAAATGTACGCAGTAATGATTCAGCCATTCAGCAAATGTATCCTCACCATGTTGAGAGCCACTTGACTGCTTAGTCGATTGTTCAGTTTTCGATCAGTGAAAAATTTGAATTTCTTGGCCCACACTTTATCATTGTGAACCAATGTAATATACACGAGACCTACTGGTTTTTCCGCCGTACCTCCACCCGGTCCAGCTATCCCTGTCACCGCTATTGCCAGATCTGATCCAAAGAGATCTCGAGCACCCTGAGCCATTTCAGTAGCCGTCTCTTTACTGACTGCGCCAAATTCCTGCAACGTGTTTTCCTGGACGCCAAGTGTTTTCATTTTCATATCATTGCTGTAAGAAATAACACCACCAAGAAAATAAGTTGAGCTGCCAGGTACATTTGTTAAGCGATGCCCGATGAGCCCACCGGTACATGATTCAGCGGTAGCTACCGTATATCCGCGTTCACTAAGCATATCACCAACAATTTCTTCCAGATCTACAGTACCGGTTGCATATATATATTTATCTACCTTGTCCCTTATCTTTCCTTCAATTTCTATTAATGGGTTCTTTTCGGGGCACATCAACCGTATATCCACTCCTGTGAACTGGGGCAGGAATGCAACGGTTACTGGCCTGGTATCTTCCGTTACATCAGCCATTTTTTCAGCTAAAACGGATTCCATGGCCCCGGTAGTTCTGAGTGTTCTCACATAAATCTTGCTTTTCGTTTTATCATGGATCCATGGTATGATTGTGCTTGACATCATATCTTTCATTTCGCGGGGCACACCCGGCATAGCAAACACATCCATTCTATCATTATTCAGGTGCAACCCCCTGGCAGAACCCGAATTATTTGGAATCACACTACCCTTATCCGGCCTGATAGCTTGATTCTTATTGATTACGGGCATAACTCTGACTCGTTTTACCATACGCGCATTCAGAATATTCCAATAGTTTCCATCAAACACAGGCTGTACACCAAAATACTCAAACAGCGTTTTTTGGGTAATATCATCATGGGTCGGACCTAGACCACCGGTCACTAAAACAACCTTTATATCTTCAGGAATTTGATCCAATACGGCGGTAATCTGATTGGCTTGATCTCCAATGGTCACATGCCAGGTAATTTCCGCACCCACTTCCAGGATAGATTGACCGATCCAGGCGCTATTTGTATCTGTAGTGAAACCAGATAGCAGTTCATTTCCGATCGTGATTAGACCAACATTCATACTACCAACCTGCTGTAGCCCTGAATCAAACCCAGTGTCAATGACCCCGCCAGCATGTCATCCAGCATGACGCCCCACCCTTTGGGAAACTTTTCCAGCTGCCAAATCGGCCAGGGTTTTATAATATCTAGTAAACGGAACAAGATAAATGCCGCAGCGATATATAGCGCACCATCTGGCAACACCAGCAATCCTAACCACTGTCCTGCCACTTCGTCAATTACAATCCTGGAGGGGTCCTTTTCACCGGTATGGTCAATAATAATATTTGTCGCAAATACACCAATTATAAATATCGTAATAATTAGAACAATAAAAACTAATGGATCAAGATATTGTAACCACAGCCACCAGCCAATAACCGCCGCCAGACTCCCCCAGGTACCTGGTGCGATGGGTAAATGTCCAATCTTAAAACATGTGGCCAGCCATTCCGATAATTCTACGCGCAGCAACAGCTATACTCAGGAAATAAACTGCCGAATGACAGCCCGGTTTGTGTACAGGTATGTAAAACCGGTAAAAATGGTAAATATAGTTACGGATAGGGTCAGGTAATAAATGAGTTGGTATTGTCTAGAGAATTGAATGAAATCACCGATCCATGAAATAGGTAATGATGCTGATCCAAGGTTGAGTAGGATAAAAATTATGATCAGTACCTGGGTCAATGTTTTCCGTTTTGCTATTTTACTTGTGACCATCACCATATTTTTCGATGACATTACCGTACGCAGACCGGTAACAAATATGTCCCTGAAAACAATTAGGGCCACCATCCAGAAAGGAATCACATTCATCACAGCAAATGATATTAGTGCCGATAGTATCATTACTTTATCCGCTAAGGGGTCCAAAAACCGACCATAATCGGTAACCAGGTTATGTTTTCTAGCGTAATAACCATCGTAAATATCTGTTAACATGGCGATCACAAAGATGCAAAGCGCCCAGGTTTTTGCGTAAGGATGGTCGTAAAATAGAAAAATAATGAAAAAAGGCGTCATAAAGATCCGCCCAACTGTTAGTATGTTTGGTAGATTCATATAATTGTTCTTCCTTCCATTGCTCTCATCAAGGTAGCATCATCGGTGTATTCCAACTCGCTGCCCACCGGTAGCCCACGGGCCAGCCGCGATACTTTAATATTTTTCTTACCTAATAACTTACTGATATATAGACAGGTCGTATCCCCTTCAATACTTGGATTGAGGGCCAATACTATCTCATCATCAGGTTTCACCCGGGCCACCAATGAATCGATGTTCAAATCATCTGGTCCAATTCCATCCAGTGGAGAAAGTACTCCACCCAGTACATGGTAGATACCATTGAATCCACTTGTCCGTTCGAAAGCATAAATATCCGCCGGTACTTCTACTACACAGATTAAACTGTTATTCCGTTTTGGATCGCTGCAAATAATACAAGGATCATCCTCCGTTATACCACCGCAAACCGAACAGGTTGATATATTTGACTTTACATCCTGGACCGCATCAGCCAGTGATTGGGCGTTTTCTTTAGAATCTTTCAGAACGTGGAACGCCATACGCTGGGCAGTCTTTTTACCTATCCCGGGAAAACGTGAAAATCTATCGATCAAACGGATAATGCTGTCAGGAAAAGAATTCATCACAACCCCGGTACCTTAATATTGCCCAGTATATTACCTGTAACTGCATTCATGCGGTTTTGTGCTTCATCCTGCAATTTATTTATGACCTGATTCACTGCACTCATTTTATTCTGTATTTGCTGGGTCTGTTTCATCATCTGACCCATTTTTTTGGGATTAATCATAGTATATTATCCTAACAACGATTTTAGCGGAGTATTTCACCATCAAACAATTCTATGACCCGATCCACCACCGGATCGGTTTTTGTACTTGCCACCTGGTTTTGGGGAACACCATTCTTTAATAATTCTTCCGCAAGCTGATTATCTTTTTCGACAGTAAAAAATTTTATTTTTATCTTCTGCTTAATGTGGTTGGCAGCCACATCTTCGATGATTTCCTTATTATTCTTGAGCAGATCCAGATTAAACCGTGGCTGGTCCACCATTCCAACCTGCACCTTTTTTCCAACAAATTCCAGGGGTACACAATGTTCCAGCACCATCCCGATTGAAGTACGTAGATTCGTTACACTGGTGACAATTTCTGGCCATTTACCTTTTAATTCTTCAATACTGATTTCAGCCTTATTTTTTGTTTTATAGTCTTTTTTGGGTTCGTTGACTTCGTCTTGGTTTGCAATTGGTCCAATAGTGTTATCTGGTTTACCCACCTTAACACTTTGAGTATCTGTGCGTGTGTCTGTTTTGTTAGTTTTTATTTTATTTTTCTGCGGAGGGGCTGTTTGTGCAGAACTGCCGAATTGCTGCGATGAGTTCTTTAATAGTTGTTCGATAGATACTGATTCGTCCATTTCCAATAGTTTCAAGCCCATCATTTCCAGCATAATGTAAGGTTGGCTGGCCCGCTTAATGCGTGTCTCAACATCTGTTATTACTTGAGCTATCCGCAATAAATCCCGCACCACCCAGGATGCTGCTGCTGCAATATATTGCTGCTTTAAATCATCATTCATTTCCACCGCTTTTAATCCGTCATTGATGGTGGCAAACATCAAAGTACGCACATGTTTATTTAATCCGGTTACTACATCCTCCACAGGGAGTCCCTGGTTGCGAATTTGGGCGAGTGTAGTAAGCAAACCTGCATTATCTCGATCTTTCATGGCGTCCGTAAAGCCGAAGTAGACATCATGAGGAATAAGCCCCAGTACTTTTTCCACTTCTTCAAAAACAATCTGTTCACTGGAGAAGGCGATGACCTGGTCAAGAATACTTAATGCATCGCGCATGCTGCCTTCCGATTTTCTTGCTATAGCATCTACAGATGCTCCGTCCGCCTGTATTTCTTCTTTGGCGAGAATATTGTTTATTGTATCTCTAATTACTTCAATGGTAAGGCGGTTGAAATCGAATCGCTGACAGCGGGAAATAATCGTAGCCGGTACTTTATGAATATCTGTGGTACACATGATGAATTTCCCATGGGCCGGCGGTTCTTCCAGGGTGCGTAACAATGCATTAAATGCAGGATTTGTGAGCATGTGTACTTCATCGATAATAAAAATCTTGTAGGGAGCGTTCATGGGTGTAAACTTGATCAATTCCCGCAGATTGCGAATTTCTTCAATCCCGCGGTTAGACGCGCCATCAATCTCCAGAACATCCAGATTTCTACTTTCGGTTATTTCATTACATACAGTGCAGTCATTACAGGGCTGGCCATTCTTGGAAGCCGAGCAATTCAACCCCTTGGCCAAAATACGCGCAGTGGTTGTTTTCCCCACTCCACGCTGTCCGGTGAATATATATCCCTGGGCAATCCGTTCTTTTTTAAATGCGTTAACCAGTGTTTCTGTTACGTGGGTCTGGCCAACCACATCATAAAAAGACTGCGGGCGATATTTTAAAGATAGAACCTGATAAGACATTACATCGTGCAAATACTACTGCAGAAATTACCTAAATTTATAGTGGTCGTGCACCATAGATTGACATGCCCGGAAGTAAGGTACACAAAAGTCGTTGGCTCAATTTCAGTGATCCATCGGCACATGAAATAAACACCTACCGCTGCTCCTTTCCAGGCCTGACGGGGTTGAATGCAACTCCATTGCAATGGGCTGAAACGTCAACACCACGTGCTTGGTAAACCTAACGCGGAACAAGCCGCTCTATGGCGTTAAATCCTGCTATAGCGGGTTGCAGGTTACAGGGCACCGCTACCTCCCCATCTTGCACGACCAAATTTTCAATGAACTTTTCAATCCCCCAATTTAATAATAAACTGGCTGGTGGAGCCGAAGGGGATCGAACCCTCGACCTCAGCATTGCGAACGCTGCGCTCTCCCAACTGAGCTACGGCCCCATTCGGCGTAAAATTTACCTGATTTTGATCTCAGGTTGCAAGCGTAGCAAGATTAACTTTAATAAAATACAACTACTTTTATTTCTTCCAACTCATGCCAGGCCCAAAAATTAGAGCGTTCCAGTTTAACCACACCATCGCGAAAACTAAAGCGTACCCGCTTTCGATATAGTGACTCTGTGAACCATTGGGAATTGGTACGTTTATAATAAATTACCACCAACGGTGGACTATCTTCGTGCAGATCCGGTATGAGTAAAGTGCAAATGGCGTCATTGAACTCGCCCTCTTCGGTGATGAACTCAACTTTGGTGAAATTATATACGCGTTTGGTTAATGATTTATATTCAGTGAATTTGTTGGTAGACTGCGCGAGTACAACACCAGAAACAAACCAAATTAAATAAAAGAGAAATAATTGATATTTTAGCGGATAGCCCCAAGATGGCCTTATCACTTCTTCTTACGACCGAAAAACCCCTTCTTCTTTTTCTTTTTACCATCATCATCTGCTGCTTCTTTGGCTGGTGCTTCTCCTGCTTCTCCCGATTCCATTGTTTCCAACCGTTTCTCCCAGTCACTGGAGTCATCACCTGGCCCTTCTGCTGGGCCCGCTTCAGGTGCCGCCGCTGGGACCTCTGCTTGGAGCGGTGTGTCAAAGCGATGCTGCCAAGCATCGCGCAACTGTTCCTGTCGACTTACAGACTTCTCTTTTAATTCCGATAATAAGTTTGTCACTTCCTCATGAAAATCAGCCACGGTTGTATCCAGTCGCTGTACTAATTGTTGGGTAAGAGATTCACCATACTCATCACCAATTTGATCCAATATCGTAGCTACTTTCTCATTGACGTATTTTTGTTGTTCAGATAATTCCGGTACTTGTTCTTCTGAGTTAGGTTCAGGCATGTTTCCTCCCAAAAATTAGTTCTTTAATTTATCCATTTCTTCTGGAGTTAATGCAAAAAATGTTTTTGGTGAAGAGATGATATTCACTGCTTGGTATGTTTCAGCGCCTGTTAACATTCCTAATACGGTACCAATGAATCGAAAGTGCCAAACCTGATCAATCCTTGGGCGAGTTTGTTCGTTCCATACCTCCGCTAAAATTACGCCGCCCAAAGCAGAAATCGCATATAAAAAACCTTTAAGTTTTGGCAATTCCCTGATCTTTTTTCGATAAGTTATACTGGCCATGTCCCAGATAGGTATTGTTTCAACTGATATAGGTGTCTGGATCGATAATTGCCGCTTTTCGAGGCCGATCAATGCTCCACGAATCTTTTTGCCAGTGCGGTGTTTTATAATAATAAATTGATCCGGTGGTATTGATTCCAGAATATTGACTGTTGTAAGATAAGTTAAATTTTTTCTGATACCTTCACGATCACGATCAGTAATGTGCGGCTGGACACCCACATGGTGCTGCAGTTCAATGAATTCTCTCATCGTAAGGGACCTTCTGCGCACGCTACGCTGACTGAAATCCATAAAGACAATTTGGATGATGATTTTATTTTTTCCCGCCTCGTAAAACTGGGCGCTATAGAACCCATCAATATCTGGAAATATTCTGAAGAATACATTTTCTTCAGCATCAACTGTAAGCCCTACTTTCTTACTCAAGGGTATAATGTCAGGCGTCTGGGCGCTCAATATGCATAAGAGCAAAAAACAGGATAAGAAAGGGGTGAAATTACGATTCGATAATATCAATTATTTCGTCTAGTTCTGGGAACCTTTCCAGTTCTTTCTTTGAGAATATTAACGCACCATTTTTAGTCACTTCGTAGACGCCATCACTTGATGGGATGAGCGTTAACTCGGTCACGTTATTACCATATTTTTCAAGTAGATCAGCAGCCATCCTGGACGCTCTAGGTAAATAGTTTCAGGCGTTACAATATTCAATAGATAGTTTCATATCATGCTCCTAAAAATGAGGTTAGCCAATATATCGCAAACACAGCCATTAGTCCAGCAAGTAATAAAAGAAAAATAGCTGCCTTTTTAAATCCACTGCTGCCAACGTCATACCTGTATACGGTCTTGGGATCGGTGTCATTCACTAGAAATTGAATGATGTCTCGATTGTCGTTTGCACTACCGGTTCCAGTTTGCCGGTGCCATCATCGTTCAACGCACCTGTGTAGCGGTAGAATTGACGATAATCCCAAATTACACTAATACCCTTGCCGAGTTCGTACCCCAATCTATACCCCATCACGGTGTTCACGGATGGATTTGCGAAATCAAAGGGATTTTTATCATTAGTACGTTGATAAAATGCTGTTGCTTCGCTGAGTTTCGGAATCCGCTCAGCATTCAATGTCAATGCTGCTACAAAACTGTTCACCGTATCTGTATCTGATGTCATATTTGTATATGAACCGTACAAACTGCCAAATCCAAACGCATCGGCACTGATTGATCCAAAGTGCCCCACTAGACCTTCCTTCATGGATGAATCCGCAAACAGGGTCATATCCTTTGTTTTCACAATTGCGCTACCATCAATATACTCTGGTACTACACGGGTTATATCATATGACTGGTCAAAAAACTGGGGTACAAAATATCCATTCTTAATACGGAATTCATAACTCAGTTGCAGAAAGTTGAACAAACTGGCCCGTAAACCGGGTATAGAGAAACTTTTGCCACTGTAATTTGGCCTGTAGAAAAGAGAATCCGGGGCACCAACCTCGGGGAAATTTAGAAAATTAAACTCTGTATACACATCCAGAGAAAATACTTTACTCTTAAGCAACGGATAACCCACATCAAATGCTAGTCCCGTGACGGATGACTTGTTATCACCAAGGCTGAAGGGTACACCTTTTAGTACGAGTTCAGGATCATCCTCATCGTAAATATTATCTCCATCGGCATCGATATCCCAGCCTTCTTCTGGTGCTTCTACATCCGGATGGATATCAGGAACACCATCGCCATCCGTGTCATTGTAATAATTTGCATCACTTGGAAAATCATCAAATATATCAGGGTATGAATCATCATCAATATCCTTCAATCCTGAGAACTGATTCATATCCGTAATAAAATTTAGCCCAATGGTAAGGGGAAACGAGTCAGATACTTTATAAGTTCCGCGCAGGCCGAGGAGCGTACCGCCACGGTTGAAATCCTTCATATTGGACATGAATAACTGACCGCCAAAGCCGGCAATATTCACACCAGTATTCAATCCGATTCTGCGCACTGTAGGGAATTCCATCATGTTCGAATACCCGCTCAAAATACCGCCATAGCCCAGAGTAACGTTTTCTAGGGAACCAAATTTGACCCAGAACGGATCTGATTCTGCACCCCAGCGCAAGAACAATATCTTATCAAATATCCGGCCAGGATCACTTTTGAAATCCCATTCGTCTTCTTTGATATTGCCTTTGTTATCAATATAAAATACTAGATCCAGTCCTATTCCAAGCTTACCAATATTTATTTCGGGCCGCAGTGCAATTTGGTTATAGAGGACTCCATCAATGGTCACAGATCCTACGCCAAGCCCCATGCCAAATGGTTTTTTTGGTTCCGGTTTGCTAGGCTGTGATTCTGATGCTGTATCATCACTTTCTGTTTGTTCCTGCCCTTCATCTTCTTCCGCCTCAGGCTCTTCGTCAGGCTCTTCATCTGGCTCTTCTTGCGCTTCCTGCCTTTGTTGCTGTTGTGGTTGTTCCGCCTCAGGCTCTGGTTCTGGTTCTGGTTCGGTCTGTATTTCAGGCTGCTCTCCCTCTGGGTCTGTTGGATAGTCTTCTGGTGTGAAAGGCAGTTCCATCAAATTACCCATGGCATTGGAAATTGCTTTTTGACCCGGCCCAATCACTACGGATTGACCACTGATCAAATTTTGCACATCCAATTGTCCCGAGGCACAGAAAACTTGGTCAATGCCTGCTGGGCTGGAAACCACCGCAAACTCCGTACCCTTCACAGATGCAACAGAAACGGGTGTTTCCACACGGAATGCCTTGGTCCGACCTTCTTTTTTTATATCAAAGAATATCGTACCCTGTTCAACATCCAGCGTCCGGGAGTTGGTTGATTCTATAAATTCAAATTGGGTCTTTTCCCTAATCTTAATGACAGATTTATCATCGATAAAAATAGCCACTGCAAAGCCTTCTTCTCCTACCTTGATCGCATCTCCATTATTAATGCCAAGTCCTGGCTTTCCGGGAATGGTAAACGTGGATTTACCCATTCGTTTTATGAGGACATTACCTTCGGATTTCATGATCCTGGCAATGGGCGCAGCACCTACCATACTGACAATTATGGTAAATAATAAAATAATTAATTTATGCTTCGTGCACATCTCTGTTCTAGTTTAATTGATACTTATTTCAAAATAACAAATGCTGCCGGTTTAATTTAGTGAATTATGTAATTACTTCCAGTGATCTAGTTCACCCGATCCTGGGATAAATAGTCCCACACCAACAGTGCGATCGATTCATAGCTGCGACCTGTGGCCCGCTGCATCCCTATTTCACAGGTCCGGCTCGATGAATAAGCAAAGGCCTCAGGATCACAATCGACAAGTTCATCCGCCTCAAATTGGGTGGCACTAGCCGTTAATTCTGGAACTAGCAAACCACGATCACCAGCAAATCCGCAGCAGCCGCGATTAATGGGTAGTGTTGTTTCTTCAGCACAGGTATTTGCAAGGGCCAGCAAGGATTCAATGTCACCCATCTTTTCTGTGGAACAAGTCGGATGTAAAATTGAATGGCGCTGCAGTTGCGTAATAGGATTTTCCCGTACAAGGTCTTCCAGAAATGGGACCAGGTCCACAAAGGTCAGTTGTTGGTACAGTTCTTTATGGTTATCATCCAGAAGCGGCAATAATGTTTTTAATTGATAGGTGCACGGCGAGGTGTCGATCACTATGGGGATATTCCCCTTATTTGAACTCTCATAAAGCATAGCTATCGTTTTCCTAGCCATGGCCTCGCTGGCCGCGCTATACCCCTTTGAACTGTAAGGAGTACCACAACAAACGTGATCGATATTTTCCGGGATTAGTAATTGAATACCCGTCAAACTAGCGATCTGCCCCATCACATCAACCAAAGACTCATTCTTGTCACCTGGTTGGAAAACACGGTTAATACAGGATGTGAAATAAATATACGGTTTGCCCTGACCCAGTTCATGCGTATCGTATTTTGGAACTGTCCTGGGCATATCCGCGTCCCACAGCGGTGTTTTGCCCAGTGTCAACCTGTGCAGACCACGGGCTACTCCGGAAGTGATCGTAGTACCGATGCATTTTGCAGTAAAATGAAGCAGGCTATTGAAAAAACGTACGGCTGATTGCACAAACTTGAAATGGCGCACTGTCCATCCGGCTACCATTTCGGATATTGGGCCATGACCTGTGTCCCGCAATTCTTTCGTAAAATGGCCCGTATTGATATTCACCGGACAGGATAGGGCACATAACCCATCCGTAGCACAGGTGTCGAGGCTTTGGTACTGCATATCCCGGGCCACATCCCGCCAGGAATCATCGCCAGCTGCTTTCATTAAATTGATATCCCTGGAAATGGCGATCCTCTGACGGGGAGTTAAGGTTAATTCCCGGGAAGGACAAACATGTTCGCAAAATCCGCATTCGACACAGAGGTCGACAATCTTATTGACCAATGGCATCGGTTTGAGATCTTTTAAATGGACCCTACTATCATTGTTTAAAATAACCCCTGGATTGAGAATATTCATTGGATCAGCGATCGCTTTGACCCGCCGCATGATATCATATAGTTCCTTGCCCCATTCTTTTTCCACAAATGGAGCCATATTCCGGCCAGTACCGTGTTCCGCTTTTAATGAACCCTGAAATTTCCCAACTGTAAGGTCGACCAGGTCATTGATCAGGCCTTCGAATGATTTTACGCCCGATGGTGTATTCAAATCGACCGAACCAACAAAATGCAGGTTACCATCCTTCGCGTGACCAAAAATGACCGCATCATCATAATGCCAACGCTCAAATATTATACGCATCTCGCTCACAACTGCTGGTAGGTCTCGGTAATCATAACACAGGTCTTCCGTAATAAAACTCGTACCAGCTTTACGGATGGCGCCCACTGATGGATATAAGCCCTTGCGAATTTTCCAAAGTTTAATACGATTATCAGCTTGGCGCTGCATACCCTGGGGCATACTGCCCTGCAATGAGATGATCTGTTTTTGGGCATCCTTTTCTACTAGGTCTAATTCTGCCGGATCCTGTTTTTGATACTCAAATAATAGGGCAGCGTTATCGGGGTTCAATTTCCTATAATCGTAAGGCGGTTCATCCAGGTATTTTGCCGTACTTAAGGACCCGGCGTCCATCAGTTCTACTGCATCGGCACCGCTGTCGCTCAAATAGGGTATGGCTGCTACCGCAGCCGTTACATCGTTGAAAAGCGCCAAACCGGTAGTCTTATAAGGCGGATCAGGTATGGTATTTAGGGTCACCGAACTGAAAAACGCCAATGTACCCTCCGCACCGATCAGCAGGTGAGCAAAGATATCCAAGGGATGATCAAAGTCGATGAATGCATTCAAGGAATATCCCAACGTATTCTTAATGCTGTACTTTCGCCGCACCTTGTTTTTCAAAGCACTGTTGGTCGCGATCTCTTTTCTGCACAATAACAAGCCGGTACACAGATCTTTTTCTACTTCCAGAAATTTTCCATAGTCATCCGCGTTGGAAGTATCGTAACAGTTACCATTCGCCAAAATAAAGCGGATATGCCGCAGCGTGTGGTAGGAATTATGCTTTACACCGCAAACCATCCCTGAAGAATTGTTGGATATGATCCCGCCGATCATGGCAGATTCTATGGAAGCAGGATCTGGACCAATACGACGATGATAGGGCTGCAGATACAGGTTTGCACGACCACCAATAACGCCAGGCTGGAGTTGAATGGCGGCACCATTGTCCAATATCTCATACCCCTTCCATCCGCGAACCACCTCAGCGATTATTCCCTTGGTTACGGCTTGACCAGACAAGGAAGTACCCGCTGTGCGAAAGGTTATGGAAGTACCACTATTGTGGGCATATTCCAGCAGACCTTTTACAGCACTCTCATTTTCAGGACGAGCAACTGCTTCCGGTACCAGGCGATACATGCTGGCATCATGGGCATATGCCAGACGATCAATTAGTTTCCTGTGTAGCGTCAGTTGGTCGGTAGCCATTACAATTCCCTGCATTTCTCCCGGATCTTATACGGCACAGGAATAGTAGTATTTTTTTTATAATTAAAGGAAACGACAGTGAATGTGGCTGTTAAGGCCGGTGTGTCTTGGTCCGCAGCAAATATTCCGGTGAGAATATCAAAACTTTTGTGTCCAACTCTGCTTATTCTCTGACCGATATCCAATTGGGCTGGGTGCAGCACCTGCTGGTGATAATGGACCGTCATGGAACCAAGTATTGTGCCCTCTATATGATCCCAGTTCTGACTTTCAAACCCCAGATATTCATAATACTCTAGCCGGGCAGTTTCCATAAATGTGAGGTAGGTAGCGTGATTAATATGCTGCATAGCATCAAGATCACCCCACCGTGTAGCCAGCGTTACCCAATAATCAAAATCTGTTCGAGATAACTGTTTACCGAACATCTGCGGAGAGGGAGGGATTCGAACCCCCGATACACTAGGTGTATACCGCATTTCGAGTGCGGCGCATTCAGCCAGGCTCTGCCACCTCTCCTACGGTAAGAAATCTACGCTAAGTTTATGAATATAAGTAAAAGCTATTGCGGCTAAAGTACGGTCAGTTGCTGTCGTACTTTTTTATTTCAGTGATATTGCCATCTTCGTCCCAGAATGTCCATTCACCTGTTTCGACACCATCGCGGATAAGACCCTCTTCTTTCTTTTGGCCATTCTCATGCCAAACGATCCAGGCACCATCGCGAATACTGTTCTTGTAACTGACTTCTGATTTGATCTGACCGTTTTCATGTTTGGTATATTTATATGTCCATTTGCCGACCAGCTGCCCACCCTTGTACATTTTTTTCCATTTTTTCCTGCCATCTGCCGTTCTAGATACCCAACCGCCATCACCATTTTCAACTAGGAATTTACCCGTACTACTCCAACGATTGATTAAGAAATACTCATCATTCCGCCATAAACCTTGTTCCTGCATCTGGGCATCCGGGTGCCAGGTGAACCAATCACCATCTGGATTACCATCCTCATAACTTTTTTCTGATTTCAACTGCCCATCATCATAATGCTCTTGCACAAAGGATAAATCAACGGTCAATATTCCAGCCTCATACATTTGTTTACGTTTTTTTGAACCGTCTTCATTCTTGCTGACCCAGCCGCCATTGCCATCTTTCACCAAGAATTTGTCGTTCTTATTCCAGCGATTGAGTAACATATACTGGTTATTTTCCCATTTCCCCTCTTCCTTTTTCTGGCCATTATCAAACCAAGTAGTCCAGAGGCCAATCTTAACACCGTTATTAAAAGATCTTTTTGTTTTTAATTCGCCGTTATTATGGTATTCATATTCGTAGGACCATTCATCCTGCAATCGGCCATTACTGTACGTCTGGCGGCCATCCTCTTCTCCCGTCTTGGTAAACTCAACTAGATCGCCATCAATTTTACCATCTGTAAAATCTACGACCTTACTTTTGACGCCATTTCTATCCCAGTAGGTCCATTTGCCATGTTCCCTGCCTGCTTTATTTACTCCGGCTTTCTTTTTCTGTCCATTTTCATACCAGACTGTGGTTGGACCTTCCCACACACCATCTACATAATTACGCTCCTGATGCTTTTGCCCATTACCGTACCAGAAAATATACAGTCCCACACGCTGACCCTTTTTATACTTTCCTTCTTCTATTTTTTGGCCCTGTTCATCCCAATGCACGAATACGCCGTGGGGAAGACCATCTTTATAACCACCCAATTCCATTTTCTGACCATTTTCAAACCATACGGAACTGGGACCATCCCACATCCCATAACTGTAGGTTCGTTCCTCCTGCTTCTGACCATTTGCATACCAATAGGTGTAAATACCAAATTTTTCGCCGTCAATAAAATACCCTTCTTTTTGTTTTTGACCATTTTCATACCAGTGCACAAACGGTCCGTTCAACCCACCATCCCTGTAATTTATTTCATTCTTTTTAGATCCATTTGCATACCAAATGATACTGGCACCATCCAGAATATCATTCTTGTAATGTATTTGCTGTTCCAACTGCCCATTTTCTGCCCAGGTTGAAGCCAACCCATTCATTGTACCAGAACTGTAATTGATCTCTTCTTTTTTATTACCATTTTCATACCACGTAATGCTAATTCCATGGAGCAGTCCAGATTCGTAAGACTTTTCCTCCAGCTTATTACCATCAGTGGTCCAGGCACTATATTTTCCATCTAGTGATCCATGTACATACGTCCCCTCGGCTTTAATATTACCATTCTCATACCAATATGTAAAACTGCCAATCAATTTCCCATTAGCATAAGTAGTACTTTCCTGCATGTGTCCATTTTCATACCAGCTGGCATATTGCTTATTGAGATTGCCGTTTTGGTAACTACACTCTATATTTTTTTCCCCATTGGTAAACCACAGCACAAATGGCCCATGTAAGACATCCTCGGTATAGTGAGCCATTTTAATTTTCTTGCCATCTTCGTTAAAAAATGTGAACAATCCGTCCTTAAGACCCTGTTTAAGTCGTCCCTTAAACTCCATCTGACCGTTTTTATACCAGCTTCTATAATAGCCGACCGCGACACCTTTGATGTATCGTTTTTCCCAGTGTTTACGGCCATTGTCATACAATTCAAAAACCTTACCATTAAATGGCTTGTCTGAATTGGGCATAAATTTTAAGCCACCATAATCCAGTAAATGGTTCACATTAATCTTACTTTGTGATACAGCAAAACTTGTTATTAAAAGTGTTACCGTAATTACTTGAAGTAAATTCTTACTATTTTTCACAATTCTTCCTGTTAGATATTTGACCAATTAATCATTATTATTCTTCAGGGAATTCCTACTTTTTAACTTAAAGCGGACTAATATAACAAAACATTCTAATATCATTAAAATTAATTATTCAATATACTCCTCGCCTAAAGTTGGCGATTACCTGCCTTGCAGGTAATTCTGCAGGTATTCTATCTCGGCAGCGAGCTCGTTCCGCCCCTTGACCGTATTGATGTCGACCACATAGGGTGGTGAGGCCGGATTGAGGGCCGACTTGATCGCCTGGACGTGTTCCAGGCTCTCGGCGAAGTCCGACAAGGCATAATAAGACAACGCCAGCGTAACATGTACATCCAGGTAAGTGGTCCCGGTTATCGGATCACCAATGACCGTGGAATCATGAGGAAAAGTCCAGGTCTCGTCCCCCTTCTGCTGTTCTAACAGCCAGATCAGTGAATCCCCATAGGATACCGCGCTGGAATGTTGCTTTAAGGCGCTATGGGCAAAGGTAAGTCCCGCCAGTATATCATGGGCCACAATATCCAGCATCCGCGGGTTCGGCTGCTTGGTTAAACCCACGTCAAACGCCTGAACAGCACTATCCAGTTCCACCAGCTTACCAAAGGTCCAACCCAGGCCATTATAGCCGTCCTGGTAGTTCTCATCTTTCCGTACCGAATTGCTGAACCATTCATTGCTGCCTACATAGTCTCCCTGCTCATACAAAATCCAGCCGTAGTTGGCCATATCCTCCTCCGTTGCGTTCCACTGCCTACGACAAGCCGCAAAAATGAGCATTACCATAGTAATGCCTAATAATAGTCTATTGCAGTTCATCGCAACAGCATCACTTTCTTGGTCTGTACCTTACCCGTACTGGTAACCATATGGACAAAATAGATACCGCTGGCGACACTGACACCGCTCTTATCCCGGCCGTACCACGTAACGCTATGCCGACCGATACCCTGCTGGTCATTCACCAGGGTCTGTACATGCTGGCCCAGGAGATTATAGATCGACAGGTTCACCTGCTGCTCGGGACCATCTACAAAGCCCATATCATAGGTAATATTCGTTACCGGGTTAAAGGGGTTCGGATAGTTCTGGCCCAGGCTCGTAAGTCCCGGTACAATGAGTGTCTTGCGCCCTAACCGGAAATAGCCCATCTTATCTGTATAGGCCCGTATGCGGCCCTGATCGCTATAAGAGGGCAGCTCGGTCCAGGTATTATTGGTATTACGCTGGTACAGGGCCAGATCATCATCATAACTGGCTATCGATACTGTTACCGGCTTATTGAATACGCGTACCTCATCCCCCAGCTTATAGCTGCCGGAATACCCTTTTTTGAACATGGTGGAATCCACAATCAGGATGGACTGGTCCATATTCACAGATCCAGCCTCACCGATGACGTTGAATAACCCATCCGGGCTGGAACCGCTCCAGCGGCCCCGGGTGCGGGCCAGAGCCAGGCCTACGGAACGGAATATAATCGTGTCACCTACCTCCGCATCAGCATATACTTCAATTTCGTAGGTGCCTGGATCTCGAAACTGTGTATGACCCATGTAGGTAAATTTATCCAGGGTATCAAGGTCAATCCTGTTATTTTCAATATCAAGGATCACGTTTCTGGCTTTTTCCAGTGTATCGGTTATAATCACATCAAAATAGTTTTTAAATGCATTATTCTGGACCACATTAATAGACAGATGCGGTCGGGGAACATGGATAACGTCCAGCCGGAATACTACCGTATCACGTTCTCCCGGTTCGTCGGTAGCAACAATTTCAATCAACGCATACCCACTCCACACCTGGTCAGGTAATATGGTCAACGTATCTCCCAGGTCAGTTGAAGTATACTCTGGGGGTAAAATTGTCAGATTTGCTCCTGTGGTATTCATATTCCACGAACCGTTAACCAATGTCCAGCTTGCTGCAATTGACGTATTGAAAATCAGCAGTGTATCATCCACATCTGTTACGAAAGTACCCGCATCAATTCTCAATGTATCATTCTCATAAATCTGCTCGTCAGGGATTTCCATCCACTGGGGTCGATCATTGATATTCACAATATCCAACAATAGCGAATCCACGGCGAATGCTTCATGAATATCTGTCGCAAAGAAAGTTATCTTAATATTATCAGCCCAATAGTTGGAATCAGACTGAATTACAGCAGCTGTATGCGATAAAGAATCAACCAGGTCGAGATTGACCATTCGTGCTGGTGATCGTTCCAGACGATCGGGGATTTCCCATTTAGCAATATCACCATGGATGTCCTTTCTTTTGCTAGACGGTAAATATTTTAGGCGCAGTCTTTCCTTGACCAATTCTGTGGTACCGGGACCAAATACAAGAGAGATTCGAGGATACCCTGGTTGCCCAACGGTGTCCTCGATGATTGCCTGCCAGGTGATGTCAGTATAATCATCATTATCCTCGTCATGAATATATTTTGTTAGATTTAAGGAAAAAATTTCTTCCTGGTCTTCAACAAAAGAAGTGTCGGGCAGCGGCAGGTTTAGTGAATCATATTTCAACTCCCATGCTTCTCCAGAACGGAAATAGGGCCGGTCATTTACCGGTAAAATAGTCAGCGGGTAAACCAGTGTATCAGAAAAAGCCCAAGCATCCCTGACAATAATTTCCACATCAAACCGGCCTGTGTCTACCGGCATTGCTGTCCAAGTGATAAATCCACTGATACTGTCAACAACAATGGCAGCAGCAGCCAGTGGATAATCCTCATCTGGCTTCGGAAAAACAGTGTCTCCACCAACAATAGTAGTCAGAGTATCCCAGTCAATGTAGTACGTAAAACTATCACCCTTAGCGGTAGCAGTATCTACATCTGTAACCGTAATGATTGCGGTATATAAACTATCCTCCCAGGCTGTATTTGCATTAAACGATCCA
>Ga0208571_1000026_pt1 | contig 59977 bp, 62 predicted proteins | sample DeeseametaMP0103_FD_184223 | JGI IMG/M metagenome (GOLD analysis project Ga0208571, IMG submission 184223) | Marine microbial communities from the Deep Atlantic Ocean - MP0103 (SPAdes) | ecosystem: Environmental > Aquatic > Marine > Oceanic | place: Atlantic Ocean | collected 2010-12-22
GAAAAAGGGCATAAAGCAGGCTTACTATATGCACCTGATAAAATTGATATGGTTCCCAGAGTGCATGAATATCTTGATGGTAATATTTATCTAAAGTTATATGACCATAAAGGAACGATCTTAGAAGACCAAACATCGTCGGCAGCTATAGAAATAATAGGTGATGTCAGTAAATTGATTAATATGGTAGGAAAATTATAGATTAAATTTTTAAATAAATGAGTTATCGCAAAGTTGAAAAAATAATTAAAGGAATCCAAACAACTGATGGTGCAGGAGTAAATCTAACTAGGATCATTGGTAGTCCTGAACTGAATATGCTGGATCCTTTCTTGCTTTTAGATGAATTCGGCAGCGCAAATCCGAACGATTATATTGCTGGTTTCCCATCCCATCCACATCGTGGCTTCGAAACCATTACTTATATGCTTAATGGAAGATTTCGACATCAGGATTCAGCCGGTAACGAAGGGATTTTAACAGATGGATCAGTTCAATGGATGACTGCGGGAAGGGGTGTGATCCACAGTGAAATGCCAGAACAAACTGAAGGTTTGGTGCGCGGTTTTCAGTTATGGATGAACTTGCCGAAAAAACTTAAAATGATTGATCCAGCTTATCACGATATCCCGGCCGAAAAAATACCACAAGTGGATTTTGAGGGTGGAAATGCCAAAATAATTTCCGGGAGTTATCAGGGTATAAAAGGACCGGGAAAACCACACACTGGTATGCTATACCATAATATATATTTAAAGCCCGATGCACTATTTGAAATTAAGATCGAAAATGGTTGGAACGTTTTCATATATATTTATGAAGGTAGTATGGAACTGGACCAAACGATACCTAAGGGTTGTCTGGTTGTATTTGAACAGTCTGGTGATCTTATTTTAGATGCTGGACCTGATGGCGCCCAATTTATTGTGGTCGCCGGAGAACCTATTAATGAACCAGTAGCTAGAGGCGGTCCATTTGTAATGAATACTAGAGGTGAAATTTTACAGGCATTCGATGATTATCAAAAAGGTGTCCTGGATAAGCCTGTATAGGTTCATTAATGAAAGTATACAACATTGAGTTTGAACAAACGATTAACTGCTCAAGTTTTGTATAAGAAAGATCTGGAAAATATTTTTTCATACCGAAAAATGTTATTGTTGACCTTTTTTGAACGATAATTATAATATTTACATGAAAGACACAATCGTGGATATTGCACCATGAAAGTAGCATTGTTTGGTGGGACTGGTTTTGTAGGTACATATATCACTGAAGAATTATTGAATAATAATCATGATCCTGTTTTACTTGTTCGCCCTGGATCGGAAAACAAAGTTTATCTACCTGAAAAGTGTCATGTTAATATTGGAGATATAACAGATTTCGAATCAATTGAGCAGACAATTAATAATACTGACGCAGTGATATACAATATTGGGATCATAAGGCAATTTCCAAAAAAAGGAATCACTTTTGAAGCAATGCATTTTGAAGGTGCACGACACAGTATGGAAGCAGCTGAAAGATTAGGCGTAAAACGTTTTATTCTGATGAGTGCCAATGGTGTTAAATACGATGGGACAGGGTACCAATCGACCAAATTTTTAGCAGAACAATACTTAAAAAACACGGAACTAGAATGGACTATATTTCGTCCATCATTAATATTTGGCGATCCAAAGGGCAGGCAAGAATTCTGTTCACAGCTGCGAGATGATATGTTGAGCCTGCCCTTACCTGCGCCACTTTTTTATGAAGGTCTCATTCCTCGGAATGCAGGTCAATTTGCAATGTCACCGATTCATATTAAGGATGTAGCCGAGTTATTTGTCAAAGCATTAGACATCAAAAAAACAATTGGTAAAACCTACGAGCTGGGTGGTCCAAGACCATATACCTGGATAGAATTGATTGATCTTATATCCGCAGCTTCGGGAAAAAAGAAATGGAAAATCCCTGCTCCGGCTTTACCGATTAAGCTAGCAGCTAGTTTATTAGGTCGGTTTCCATCATTTCCAATCACAAAAGATCAGTTGACCATGCTATTGGAGGGGAACACTTGTGATTCAACTGGTACATTTAAATATTTTGAGGTTGTTCCCACGACTTTTTCTATAAAAAATCTAGGGTATTTGGCACCCAAATAATTTTCTAAGCACCACTCGAAACATAATACTCCATTATAAAAATGTATAACACCAACTTAAAATTAATTAAGTCAATCCTGTTAATTATGATGGCTGGCTGGAACTTATATGCACAAGGTGGGAAGCTGTCAGGCTTCATTACCGATCAAGAGACTGGCGAAGCACTTATTGGTGCTAATGTATTTCTCATTGAAACTGGGAATGGTATGTCGACCGATAAAAATGGGTATTATGTTTTACAAAATATACGTCCCGGAAGCTATACTCTTATGGTTTCATACATAGGGTATGCCACACTGCAAAAAAAAATAACTTTCGGAGCAGATGAATCTATTAAAATGAATTTGGAACTCGGGATTGAAGCTGTAGAAATAACTGAAGTGGATGTATCGGCAGAGAAACTACAGCGAAAAAATAATATCCAACCCAGTCGTGTTAATTTATCCCCGCGCATTATCAAAGCAGTACCTGCCCTTGCAGAACCGGATATTTTCCGTACTATTCAGGCTCTGCCCGGTGTGCTTACCAGCAATGAAGCGAGTACTGGTCTGGTTATTCGTGGGGGCAACACTGATCAAAACCTAATTTTACTTGATGGAATCACCGTATATAATCCAACTCACTTTGGTGGAATTTTTTCCAATTTCCTTGTTGATGCGGTTAAGGAAGTGGAATTAATCAAAGGCGGATTTAATGCAGAATACGGGGGCAGACTTTCAGCTGTCCTCAATGTTCTGAGTCGAGAAGGGAACCGTAATTATTTTCAAGGAAAAACAAGCATATCATTACTATCTGCCCAAACCACCATGGAAGGACCTTTTTATAATGGCGCCTGGCTTTTATCAGCGCGCAGAACGTATTTTGATTATTTATTGCCAAAAATATTACCTGCCGAAACAGCTGAAAAGATACCGCCTTACTATTTTTACGATCTGCAAGGTCATGTATTTTCTGATCTAAACGAAAAAGATCGCATATCGGTCAGCATCTATCGGGGCATTGATGATCTGATTTTTGATAACCTGGGTCTTACAGCTGATTGGGGTAACAATACCTATAGTCTTTCTTTACGCCGAGTATTCAATGAAAAACTGGTTGGTAATTTTCTGGCCGCTTCCAGTGAATTTTTTACCAATTTTAATTTAGGTGGTGATGATGGATTAAATAGTGAAAATAAAATACTGGACCAAACCTTATCGGCTAACTTGACATTTTTCCAATCTTCAGCATTAGAGTGGAGAACCGGTGCGCAAATCAAGCAACTCGATTTCAAGTACCTTAATACGTTCTTGGAAGATACCTCTTTCTATATTGGTGAGAGCCCCCTAGAAGCTGGGTTTTATACAAAACTGAAATGGAAAGCAACACCTCGCTTTATTATCGAACCTGGTATGCGGTACAACTATTACAGCGTTTATTCCAGCACCCCTTACATTGATTTTCGATTGGGTGCAAAATATTTACTGACTGATGATCGCTATATCAATTTGGCATTTGGGAATTATCACCAATTCATCCAAACCGTTCAGGATGATTATAATCCAACTATTCTAGATAGTTGGCTTGCTGTTGATAATTCAGTTGATCCCGCAGAAGCACAGCAGGCTGTTATTGGGTACGAAGAGTACATTCGTGACATTTACAAAATTCAGATTGAAGCATATTATAAAACAATTCAAAATATGCTCACTTTCGAAGATTCCCGTTCCTCAACAGATGCGGATATATCGGATGAAAAAGTCAGTGATGCTTTCACTCTTGCAGATGGATACGCATATGGATTAGAACTATTTTTTCAGAAGACATTCGGAAAACTTACCGGATGGGTTGCTTATACTAATTCAGTTTCCCGAAAAATTATGACCAGCCAGTTAACCGCTAAAGAAGAAGAATATTACACCAATTGGGACAGGTCACATGTAATTAATATTTTAGGTAATTATACCGTAAATCCAAAATGGGAATTAAACTGGAAATGGACCTGGCAATCCGGTCAGGCTTTCACACCAATTTTAGGATATTACGTAGAAAAGCTACCCGGTGATCCTGGATCTACATTCAGCACTATTCCTGGAGCACGGAATAGCGGCCGTTATCCGGTATATGACCGCCTAGACATTGGTGTTGTGAGACATGGGAAATTCTTTGGACGGGATATGGATATCTTCTTTCAAATCATCAACTCATATAATAAGAAAAACATCTTCATTTACATTTACAAATTAGGCAGTACCAACAATGGCAAGGATGATGATGGTGACTGGATCGAAAAGGATCATGACGCTAATGGAAATGGTCAACCAGATGTAGGGGAAATCAATGTTGACGAAGAAGATGAAGGTCGGATCCAAGAAGATCCTTTGAGTCTTTTCCCCATTATTCCAAGTATAGGCTTCACCATATATTTCTAGCTATGAAGAAAATACTTATTATACTACCTATTTTGTATCTCGCCTGCTCAATCAATGAGGACCAAGTTGAATATGAAGAGAAACTTGTACTATGGGCCAATCTGCGGGCAAACTTCCCTTTGATTGATACTGTATTCGTGGCTCGATCAGCAAACCTGAAGGAGAACGTTAGTTCAAAACAATTATGGATCGATGATGCACAAGTCCATATCATTGGTGATACTATTGATTTATTGCTAGATCCAGTGTTGAATTCACCAGGGAGGTATTTCACCAGTTCAAATTATATTTTTCAAGGCGGTGAAACCTACCAAGTACTTGTAATCCATGGAACTGATACAATCTCAGGAATAACTGTTATACCAGATAAAATGGAAATCAGTCCCGTGCCGGAATCAATTTATACGTGTAAAGGTAATTCGTTTAATGTCCCGGAGATAAACATCAACAATTACGATCCTGCTACGTGGCCACCTGTTATCGGGCACGTGGACACTTTAAACTTAAAACAGGGTGAATGTTTTACAGAAAGTTTTGCCAGCTATCCATTATTTAAGATCGATTTTAACGAGGACGATTATGAAACCGTACGCATCATGACACTGGCTCTGGATGCTGATTCCGTGGACCTGGAACCATTTACAGATGAAAACAATGATGGCACATGGGATGAAAATGAATATTTCGATGATTGGAACCAAAATGGAATACGGGATAGCTGTTTGATCAACCTGATCTACGACACAACTTACAAGGATATTTACGCTTTGTGGAAAGAGCCTTTCCCTCGTGGATCAGTACAGGAAACAGGCTGGGTAAAAAACAGTCCCTATAGATATAATCCCTGGCTCTGGAATGTAGAAACAGCTCCAGTGAGTATGTCCTGGCTGTTTTTTGATTATTACGGATTGCAACTGATGACATTCCAAGCCACAGATGACGCTACATTCAATTATTTTCAAGGACTGCCTGAATTCAATCAATATGTAATGCCAAACTCAAATGTAGTTAATGGGTATGGTTTGGTATCCAGCTCTGCATCTAGTTCATTTCTTATATACATCAAAAGAGATAAATCTGTAGACGACTAGTCTGCTTCCTACGAAATAACACATAGCGACAACTGCCACTTGCAGGCAGTACTCTGAACTTGAAATGGCATTATAAAGTGTATTCTCAGGTTTTGATGGAACTCCAAATAGTTATTATCGTTTATAGTTGTGATCAAATAAATAACATGAAAGGAGTCTCTTATGAGAAACATCGATAAAAATCGTACAGCAACAGTTATAACTACAATCACATTTTCTGTTCTGGCTCTTGCAGCTATTATTTATCAACATAGTTCTACAGAGGTATCGGAACTCGAAGTACCCGCAGTTGAAACAGTTTTTGAAAATACACAAGAATCAGATCAGTTTGTGAGTACACCAGTAAATGAAACTATTATGGAGCTAGAATCTGAAATTGAAATCCTAGGTACTGCAGAAACAGTAATATCATTCAAGTCCGCCTTTGCCGCCGCTCGAAAAAAGTACGGCCCAGGTAAAACATTTGTATATAAAAGCAATGAATACAGCACATCATATGCAGAGGAACTGAATATTGACAGCGTCAATTTCGCTCAAGATCAGGAAGAAAATATCACTGCTGAAGAAATCCTTGCAGAAACATCAGGTACAATCAGTACGGATATATTCTCTCACGCAGATAAAACAAACGACTAATTCAACAAGGTGACGCATTCATGCTGCACTTGCCAATAAACCCAGGCCCGTTATCCGATGGGCCTGGGTTTATTTCAGCAGCAATAGCTTCTTTGTTTCTGTTATGTCAAAAGAAGACAGTTGAACAAAGTATACACCACTGGGTACTGAGTAGGTGATCCAGGGAATAGTATGTTGTCCGGCCTCGTATTCATTATCAACCAAATTATCTACTACTCTACCCGTGATATCGAGGATATCAATTTGAATACGGGCATTACGATTTAGTGAAAATTTTATATTTGTTACTGGATTAAATGGATTGGGATAGGGTGCATGAAGTTTGAAGTTAACAGGCATAATATCCTGGGCAACCTGCACCACAGTTTCTCCGAAAAGCTGATCCTTAAATTCCCATGCATCATGCAAGGGCCATTGGTCATGCATGTGGGAACTTTGTGTCCCGTTCAAACTTGTGAAACCACTTTGCCCTGGAGGATTAATATTAAAATCGATTACATCTGTACCGGTTAGTTCCAGTGCCTGCTGATAAGTGCCATGATCATTAATCGCAAATGGTATATTCTTCACATCATCCAAGGTAACGCCGTTCAATGATCCAATATAATTGGTTATTAGGTCATTACGATCGCACAATGAGATCCCATTTATCCAGGGCCCGATATCGCCATTATTCCACCACGTGGCAGGTTTATTATTATAGTTTGTGAAGTAGCCAAGTGCAGAATTATCTCCTTGGGGAAGATCCTCAAAGGCAATAAATCCACCCCACTCTTCCGTACCGTCTCCTTTGTGCGGTAAATATGGATGCACACCGTCACTTCGATCCTGAAACAGGCCTCCATGCCAATAACCAATGTTCCCGTTCTGATCCACAGCAATATAGTTAAAAGACATCGCAGCGAGTCGAATCTCATCCTCAAATTCTTCCAGGCTGGTTGCCTTCATTGCGTTAAATAGATAATCTGCGGTCTCAAGTTCTTTTTTCCAAAATGTCATTTTATAAGAATACACCTGGTTAGCAGGCATATAAGCACTAAATACAGGACCATGGATGGTGCGATAATGCGTGAATATCTCATATCCAGCATATGTATAAATGGTATCAGTAATCACTTCAAATTCGAGCCATTCGCCATTGTGCCAGTAACCATCATCAAAATTAGGACTTTGGGTGGAATCAATATATACGTCCACATTATCACTGACACCGCTGGTATTGGTCCACCCCAGATATTCTGAATGTCCGATGACAACGCCTGGAAAACCAGGGATGCTTAATCCGCCTACGTGGAAATCAGGACATTGCAATTCTACTTCCATCGTTCGGGATGTTTCATTATAGTTCGGTCCACCCATCTGGGGACAACCAAGGATCATCGCATTACCGTTGGCTGAACTTGTAGAACTTATTGCGGCTGCAAAACTACCGAGCTTGAATATCAGTCCGTTTTCTTCAGCAAATGCTCTTATTGCCGTTCTATGATCTGCTACTTCCTGGGCAATATGATCGGGTATTATCATCCCCGAGTAACTCCAGTCCTGCTGCGTGGCTCTACCTTCATCCACCAAGGTGGTTGTGCAAGTGGTATCATTCACCGGTAAATTCTCATCGAACCAATTCCAGCCATTATCCTGCAATTCAGTCAGGCGTGTTAATTCCTGGCCACCAAACATACCGAATAACCTGCAAAAATAAACTGCGAATGCCAACGAATGGTGCACTTCCCATGGTTCAAATTCCAAAAAGGCATAATCAATAGGTTTGTATTTGGAAGGATTGGCTGTCATAGAATCAACATATGTATTCACGCCAGCAGCATAGGAACTAAAAGCTTCTCGGACATCAATTTCCAGTTCAGCGAACATTTCATCGTATTCTGATTTTGTGTAACCCAGTCGACGAATATCTTTATCCATATTCAGTGTCAGATCACCATACAACTCACTCAAGCGGCCTAACGAACCACGGCGATTCAGATCCATCTGGAATAAACGGTCTTGCGCTTCCGCAAACCCCTGGCCAAATGAAACCGCATTCTGGTTATCTGCAACTACATGGGGCACACCATATTCATCCCGATGGATGAATACGGTGGAACCATCAGGTGCCAGCAATGTCATATCTTCAGCCTGCAAAAAGGTAAGCAAACAGAAAATCAGATAACGATACTTCATATATGATTTATTCCTTTCGAGCTTCACGCTCATGTTTCAAACGCTTATTAATCTCGGCAATTTTCTTATTGCCTTCATACCATGGAGGTACATTATCATAATCTGGGATACCATCATCGATCAACGCTCTGGATTTTGCGCTCTTCGGGTATTTACCCGTACTCACTGCACCTGCACAAATAAAAATCAGATCGGAGTCATCTGCCGCTTTCAACGCTCGTTTACTTTCCGGGACAACATTTACAAAATCGCCCTCTCGTAAGGAAATATCTTCACCATCTATATGAATAATACCCCGACCGCTGAGTACCATGTAGACTTCTTCCTGTTCTTCATGCTGATGCATAATGGTATACCCTTTACCCGCAGGCAAGCGCGCGACTGAAAGCCCAAGTGCCTTTAAATTAAGATCTTCCTTCAGGAAAGTCAGCCAATTAGGGAGATTCTTAAGATCCAGCCTTGTCTTTGTATAACCCGGCATTAAAGAAAATGTTTAATTCAAAATTAGTCGGTCATCCACGAAAACAATATTCAGTTTTTGCAACATTAACATAGATTTAGACTCTTTCTTTTTGCGGATATATTCAGTAAATGGTTCGATGAGAAGATCGATTAGATAAATATTGGGATTATCCACAAGTTCTTCGAGCACTTCAATATCCATGCGCCGTAGTTTTTTCAATTCTTCCCACAACTTATCATAATATTTCTCAAAACTTTTTAGCATTGGTTTTGCATATAAGCCAAATCTCTCATATTCATTTATCAGCCATAATTCCTCATCATTGGGATCATACATGTTATCTTTGATCATTTTTTTGACCAAGGTTTCAACTTCGGATCTACCTCCTTTATAAGGTGCGCGCTTTGCCATAATATTTCTAATTTAAATTTCCTCTTTAGCTTTACAAGCTATACAGCTATATAAACTATCCAAAGAAAGATATTTGGTCAAGTGTTTTATCTACAATAAACATCTATTTTACATACTTTATAGTAATAAAAAGATACTTCTCGAAATTCATTCAGGAAATTTTAAATTGGCTTGAGGGAATAATTTCATCATGAATAAGATCATCTTAATTACAGGTTGTTCCAGTGGATTTGGTATGCTCGCTGCTGCCAGGCTAGCTGCTGGAGGCCACACCATTTATGCTACTATGCGAAATATGTAAAAACAAGACACCCTCAAACTGGAATTAAAACGACGCAATACTGAATGTCATATATTGCCTCTGGATGTCACAAATGATAATTCGATTAATAAGGTGATAAATACTATTGAAAAACAAGATAGCCGTCTGGACGTATTAATCAACAATGCAGGTTATGGCATTGGTGGTTTCTTTAAGGACCTATCGGAAGATGAGATACGTTCTCAATTTGAAACAAATTTTTTTGGTGTACAGAAAGTTACTCGTTCTGCCCTGCCCCTTATGCGTTATACTGCTTCGAAATCGGAAAAATAATTCTCCACCAAAATCATTAATATTTCCAGTGCCCAGGGTCGATCATCGCTGCCGGGACTTGGGGCCTACGGTGCATCAAAATTTGCGCTCGAGGGGTTCAGTGAGAGCTTGTATTTTGAACTCCAGCCTTTTGGCGTCGAGGTTGTTATTCTTGAACCGGGAACGTATTCCACTAAAGCAATTGATGATAATAGTCACGAAGCAGATGCTGGGCTAGAAGGAGACAGTCCATATGCAAACTACACCAAACGACTGAAGGAGTTACACAACAATATCCTGATTACAACAAAAGGGGTGGGTGAACCAGAGAACGTGGCAATAATGATCGAGGATATAATTAATAGGAAAAGAAATAAACTGCGCTATTTGGCAGGAACACAGGCAAAGATCAGGGTACTAATGCGAACTATATTACCATTCAGCTGGTTTAGCCGCATAATTAATAGTTTTATTATAGGTTCCAAAAACTAACAGAAGGCTAATCTTCAGGTGGTTTTTCAACTTCACCGAATAATTTTTCTAAGCCAGATGCTACATTCTGCATAAACTGATCCATTTTTTTTACAATATCATCTCCGGCCTCATCCATAAGCCGGCCGATTTTGGGCAGATCCTTATCAATATCTTTTTTTATTTTTTCAAGCATAAGTTAAATATAAATTAAAAAATCAAAATAAATCAGCCGCATTTCATGGCAAGCGTCAGACCATCACCAATCGGGACAAGGCTAAGATCAATTCGTTCATCCCGGTGTAATTTGTCATTGAGTGCTCTTATGGAAGTTGTATCAGTATCATTAATACTATCATCCGCTGTGGCCCCGCCCCATAGTACATTATCAACAGTAATGAGACCGCCAGGACGAATCAGCTGCAAACAGAGTTCATAATAATGGTCGTAGTTGATCTTATCGGCATCAATAAAGGCAAAATCAAAGGTACCAGTCAAGCCATCACTAATTAACTCTGAAAGGGTGTTCTTGGCAGGTCCAATTCGTAAATCGATCTTTCCCCTGACGCCTGCACTGACCCAGAATTTTTCGGCTACACTGGTGTATTGGGGATTCACGTCACAGGCCACAATACGGCCGTCTTCAGGCAGTGCAAGAGCAATAGCCAGTGAACTATACCCGGTAAACACACCGACTTCTATGGTATTCTTTGCCCCAATCAGTTTGATGAGCATTTGCATGAATTGTCCTTGCTCAGGAGCGATCTGCATGGCCCGTTCTTCCATATCATAGGTATGATCACGTAACTCCTTCAATATAGGATCTTCACGAAGCGAATGATCGCATAAATATTGATAAATAGATTCAGAAATTGCTAAAGTACGGTTACTCATATTATTTCCTTTGAGGCAATATTTTCAGTTTATCTGGAAATTCGAAAGTTAAAGTAAAGAAACAATAAAATAATAATTTAACTTTATTTCTTTATTAATAGTCAAAAGGCTAAATTCAATTAGAGGAGAAAATAATGAAACAAATACTACCACTGTTATTCATCGGCCTACTGTTTACGATAGGCTGTGAAAATTTCTTCGGGGCTGGAAACGATTCTGGTGACCCCTACGCCTATGATATGCTGATCAATGATCTCGACCAAGATCTTGGTTTTTCTGCCAGCCAATTGTCTGATAGTAAAGATCATTTACGCAATGGCGGTGATTATTACCCCGATAACGCATCCCTATGGCGATTGGCTTTGTACCTGCAGGAGAACCTCACCGAGGAACAAAAGGAAAGATTACTTTCTCCCCCTGATGATCTAGATCCACAGGCGTTTTCAGAGGAAAACGATTATCATCACAAACGGCTTCGCCACCATCAGCGCATGGATGAATACATTCGCTCTATCCTTACCGCTGAACAAGAATCAGAATACGACGAAATGATCGATTATAAGACAACGGTTATTGATGAACTCTTTACGGCATTAAGAGCTGGTACGTTGACAAAAGAGGAATTACATCTGGAAATGATGGGTCTTATGGAATGGTTCAGGGCAGCTATGGATAAACTGCTTACGGATGACCAGAAAGCAATACTGGAGGCAAAGCATAAGGAAAAAGACAATCACTGGCGCAGAGGAAAAGGTGGTTTTGGCAAACATGCTGGCAACCATGATAAGATTCGCCAGGAGATGTATGATGTTCTTGGTATGACCGCAGAGCAAATTCAAACCCTGGAATCATTAGAAGAATCATTCAAAGCAGCATTGGAATCACTACATAATGATTTTGTGAATGGTATTATAAATCTTTCAGCGGAAGAGTATAGGACAAATGTTATGGATATAACTGCTTCATTTCATGAAGAAAAACAGGCGGTATTCACTGATAAACAATTGGAGATCATAGAAATACACCGTGCTCTGGTTCGTCGTTTCATGCGACATACTCGCTGGGGGAAAGGTAGATAATACAAAAAAAACAATATTGAAACAGAAAGGGGCGCTTGAGCGCCCCTTTTTTATTTTTTCCTTCTCCCTAATTGCGGCTCATAATATTCCAGTGAATACGTTTTAATATGTTTTATTATAGCTTTTGATACATCATCAAATGATTCTTGGATCAACCAGTGACCAGCATATAATTCCAAAAAATTATAGGGGCCAGCCATATATTGTTCACTCAGTACGACAGACTTTCTACCGATGGCCATATCCATATTACCCCAGATTAGTAACGTGGGAACTTTTACATTACCAAAATTAATATTATCACTGGGATTCCTGCGTCTGCCGATATTGGCCCTGTACCAGTTCAATGCTGAGCGCAGGGCACCCCTTTGGCGGAACACAGATAAATAGGCCTCTTTTTCCTCATCATCATGGGCACGCCAGATATTTTTAAGATTATTATAGCCATTGAATGACAAATACAATTCAGGGAAAAAGGGCATATTAAAAAAGCCAATGTATTTACTTCTTCTCTGTTGATCATAATCTGATCGATATGCTTCCTGGAATGCTTTCATATGGGGTATAGATAATGATGTCCAGCTATATAATCTTTCAGGGTGCTCAGCAATAAATGCCCAGCCAACGGAGGAACCCCAATCATGGCCCACTAAGTGAAAGCGCTTCAAATTATATGCATTTGCGATCGCGAGAACATCACTGGAAGTATGTTTGAGTGAATACTCCTTGATAAAGGTTGGTCTGGCATTCGGACTATAGCCCCGCTGGTCGGGAGCGATTACACGATATCCTTTTTCTGCCAATCCTTTCATCAGGTTAATCCACATGTAGGAGGTTTCTGGAAAACCATGTAGTAATATAATCGTTTCACCATCATTCTCCATTCCGGCAATCCGGCAATTAAACGTGTATTCGCCGGTTTGTATTTCTGCAAACCACTCGTCATTGACAATGACTTCTTTAACGCTATTCGGATTATTCATTGCAAACAGTATAGATAAGCTAACGCTCAAATTTATGATTATTATTTTGAATGATTTTCGATGATTTTGGATTAGATCCACTAGCCTAGCCAAATGTTTACGAAAATAAATGGCGATTCCTTGCTACCCAGCTATAAATAAATTCTGTGAAAACCCTAAAAATGGGTATTCGCCTATAACAGGTAAACAAAAACGAACCTTTTTTTGCTGTGTGAAACAATTGGAAAACTGCTTCGGCACCTTTAGAAACACGATTATTCCCGTCAATATATTGTACGGATTTAAGACAGGCTGCTCGAGTCACGTATTCATAATCTACCGGCAAATATTGTAGGGGGATGAATGTAATGAACTTACCGGTCATTGCTTTGAATTTACGGGCCCATTTGATGCAAAATTCGCATTCTCCATCATAAATGAGCAAAGGACGTTTTTCAAATTCTTTCATTATTAACCAGGTTTTATTCATCTGGGATTCTGCTGAGAAAATTCAGAATAACCACCATTGAGACTAAAAACAGATTGAAATCCATTATATACAAAATATTCAGCCGCGTCTTTACTGTTGATACCATGATAACAATAGATCAGTAAAGGTGCTTTGCGGTCTGTGGAATCAAGAAAATCAACGATATTCTCTTCGGAAAGGTTGATGGAACTGTGAATATTGCCAGCCTGAAATGATACCTTATTTCTAATGTCGACAATCACCGTACCAGGATCATTTAATAATTCCTGTGCTTCCTGTACATGAATACATTTGTAAGGTACTGGTTTATCAGTCATAGTATATCATTAATCTTTGGATAAATTTTGCTTCATTCAATTTAATAATAATTTCTCTACAAGTGCTTGCCACTCCTGCTTCAGTGATGCATCGCAAAATGGTTTATTGGCTCTTTCATACCAATAGTTAGCATTCCATTTATCCCCTTCTTTTCTATGCAAATAGGCATGTACTTCTGCAGCGTTATCAGAGTGTATTTCCTGAGTTATCTCATGAGCCTTTTTCCAATCACCAGAGCCATCATACCAGAGTGCTTCCAATAATTTTGTTAAGCCATTCGGTATACTGTTATTGAGTGATTCCTTGAATTGTGAAAGGTCCATATTATTTAAGGACAATTCTTGAATTATATATAAGAAAGAAGCTCTTTTCGGTAAGGTTAACTACGGATATATACCAGTTCTTTATCATTGGATAGTTCTGGCTGAAATTCATAACCACTATCGTTAAAATCCTGTAGTTCATTAACATTATCGACCTTGTTTTTGATAATGTAATTGGCCAACATACCTCTGGCGCGTTTGGCGAAAAATGAAATTACCTTTGGTATGCCGTTTTTCACATCCTTAAAGACAGGTTTTACAATAGCCGTATCCAAAGCGTTCAGGTCCACCGCTTTAAAATATTCATCTGAAGCACAATTAACGATATACTTGCTGCCATGGTCTTTTATTTCTTTTTGCAACCCATCAGCAATTTTACTACCCCAAAAGTCGTAGAGATTTTTTCCCGATGGATTGTCCATTTTTGTACCCATTTCCAGACGGTAGGGCTGGATCAAGTCCAATGGTCGCAGCAACCCATAGAGACCGGATAGAATTCGTAAATGGTCCTGTGCATAGTCGAAATCATCTACACTGAATGTGTCTGCTTCCAGTCCAGCATAGGTATCGCCGTTAAATGCCAGCGCAGCCTGTTTCGCATTATTTTCAGTGAATGGTAAATTCCATTCGTTGAAACGCTGGACCGTCAAATTTGCGATATTTTCACTTACGCCCATCAAATTCATGATCTCATCGAAGGAATAATCCCTGGCCTGGTTCACAAGTGTCTTTGCGTTATCAAGAAAATCACATTCTGAGAATGCTTTTATAGGTGATGCTGCATCAAAGTTAAGTTTTTTGGCGGGGGATATGACTGCTATCATGTTTTACCTAAATCGTTTTATTGTTTCTAGCATAAAAATTACAACAAAATGCTACATTTTGGACGCAATGTTTATATAAACTTCGTTACAAATTGAACAAATTTAGGTAATGAATATTTGATCCCAGTCCTATTATAAATAAATGGTAATAACTAAGCTATTTAACTTGCCCTAATTACTTTATTAAAACCATTTTATTAGTCTGTATATATCGTCCAGCCTGTAACTGATAAAGATATATACCTGCGCTTACGTGCTTTCCATAACCATCTTTACCATCCCACCTAACCGTGTGATAACCAGACTCTTTATTGCCATTATCCAAGACCCTTATTTCCCTTCCAAGCGCATCAAATATTTTCACAATAGCAGCATCTCTTTCAGGGAGATAATACATTATATTTGTTACCGGGTTAAATGGATTGGGGTAATTCTGATACAATCGGAAGTTTTCCGGTAAAGTACTAGCCGTTATTTTACCAAGATAATTACTATTTACTGCCCCAGGGGTGCCATTACCAGTAGATGCTGACCAGTAAGAAAAATGTCCGTTATCCTGCAATGGGTTGGTTAACTCAAGAGTGGGTCCATTGCCATCAGGTTCCAATGGCCAAGGTTCATCATCATCATATGTTAACGAGTCAACTAAAAATCCACCATTATCATACAAACGAATCAGTTCCCCGCCGCCACTGAGACCATAACCCAAATCACCTATATAAGACTGAACTCCTGGAAAGTGATTTTTAAAAGCAACGGTATCTCTGCAAATTGTAATATATTCATTGGGTTCCAGCAGCGTACCCTGAGGTATAATAAAAATATGGTCATCCGACTCATCCTTAAATTCCCAAGCGCCCATGTCAAATGTTGAATCCGTAGGATTATAAATTTCAACCCAATCATCAGGATTAAAGTTATCAGATGAATGATAATTTATTTCATTTATCGTTGGGGTGAGTCCAGTAAGAGATGAAGATCCGATTGTATAATCAAAAAATACTCTTTCTGCTTTTTGTGGTTCAAGTATAACTGCATCATTATCCATTGCCCTAATATAATATTTTACATGAATTCCATTAGAAAAATAGGGAATGTAGGCACCGTAGATCTGATCATTTTCCCCTCCGTCTTGATGGATCCCATCATCATGCATCTCCACACTTTCAAAATGAGCACCATAGGGGCTGGTAGTTACCATTAATTCCACCTGGGTTGCATTCTCGACCACGGTGTTAATAAACACTGTATCACCAGGGGCTGGCGTCAGATTATCCTGGGTAACACTGGAAATGACAGGCGGTGTTTTCGCGATTTCTGCATGACCTGATAAATAAGCCAGTCTTGGTTCCACCGTGGAGGTTATACCGCAAAATTGAATACCCCACGAATCCAAAAAATTATCGACATTGTAGCGGAAGTAATCACCAAATATAAATGGGAAAAATAGATTAGGGTCTTCGTAGGCATATGTTTCTATACTATCCTGAATCTCTGTGGCCCAGTTATAAATATAATCCACATTATATACATCCTCAATAATCGTCCGCAGATGGGCGGTATACAAGAGTTTATATAGTGGGACCTGCATCAGTTTACTGAATAAAGGCCGTTCGGTGTTATTTTCGAGATCGAATGGATCGTAATAATAAATCCAGTAAATATTCCCACCTACATCATTAATTACATTTATCAGGGCATTTCCAAATGTGTGGTCCTTATCCCAAGGAATGATTTCAAACTGGCCGCTGGCATTTTTATACAAATAGAAATTATGCGGTACAAACCAAAAATAATTGTCCAGGTCGGGTATTACTGTCGAGGCGGCAAAAAACCACAGTACGCGATCCACATTCAATATTTCTTCAATATTGTCAATATTGTAGTTAAGCGTATAGATCAGATCCAGTAGATCGGTCCAGCCATGATCTGACTTCATTTCATACCCTTTCTGGTAGGCATAGGCATTGGAATCGGCACCATACCATTTCAGGTCAGGCCAGGCTAAATAATCTTCACCAAAATGAAATTGCGGCTCACACTTAAAAAAAGTGCCTTGATCGTTACCAAAGTGTTTGCGTAAAAACTGTTTGTTGATCGACTCTACATTCACGTAAAGGCCCATAAGTGTGCCATTAACAGATACATTCATATATCCGGCCTGGGGAGTTGGTAAATAAAGTCCCTCTAAAAGATAGCCAAGGGTCTCCTTAACGAAGGTGACGTCAAACAAAGCGTTAGATAATTTCAGTTTTTCATAACCCATTACATCCTGATCGTTATGAACATGCTCTACATCAATATTGAAAGGAAATTTGGGGTTATCTGTTTCCCTTGCTAAAAAGAAGGTGGAATTTCCTTTATACCTGGCGCCTACGCTATCGTAAGTCACACCATTGACAGTAATGTCAGCCAGTTCGTAAGTCTTATCATCCACATCCCACCTGGCTTGCAGAATTGAATCATAGCCAGGGTTGTAAAATTCAATATTTATAGAATGAACTTTATAAGGATCGTACAGTTCCTGAGGATATAAAATAGATAATAATACGAATGAAAGTGGCAATGACTTCAGCAAAGTGTTGTTTCCTGACTTAGGTTTGACTTAACCGAATATATTAAACAAGAGCCTCCATATCCTATAATTCGTTTTTCTACCGATCCAGGACCAATTCTTATCAGGCAGGGTAGGCGGAATACTACTTACATTTTTTTCATGCCAATTATTGCTGTAACCTGTCACATCCCAAAGTAAATCAGCTCCATCAAGCCCCGATTCAACAACAATTTTTGCCGGTTCATAGCCATTATTCTGATAATCGTTATCATGAACCCAACAGGCATCAGGTATAGGATCCACATCATACACATTATCTTCTCCGAAAAATAAATCCAATCCTATCACTGCGGCACCAAAGGATTGGTTATCATGAAATCTATTGCCCGTTACTTCAACACTATCACCAGCCATGACCATCAAGCCGGTGCCCTGTGGAACATTACTCACGATTGAACCGGGTTCACCGAAATTCACATGATTATTTTTATAGACATAATTATTCACGATCTTGCAGTTTGATGAAACTTTTGATGGGTTATTTGGCAGCAGAAATACCAGTATACCACCCGCATTATCATACACTTCGTTGTTCTCAACCAGGACATTTACTGAATTTTCGATCTCAATACCGGTAACATTGCCATAGGCAACGTTATTACGAACTACAATATCCTTGGATTGACCGACATAAATTCCGGCATCACTGATTCCAGTGACACTGCATTGCTCAATCAAGACACCGACACACTCAACCGGATAGACACCGTAGAGGCCTGTGTTATCACAATGTATATTTCGAAATGTGACTGCCATGGATCGATTCAGCATTAAACCATTGGCTGTATAATCCTTGATCACAAAACCATTGATCTCAATGTTGCTTCCGGTACCTACCGCCGCATCCGGTAACTTATTCTGACCATTCAGAATGGGCCAGGCACCATTTTTCTGTTGGCCCATAATGGTGATATTTGATTTGTCGATCATTAGCGTCTCAGAATACTCCCCGGGCAAGACCATTACTGTATCTCCAGCCTGAGCCATTTCAATCCCATCCTGTATTGTCTGCGACGGTTTCACGATTATGCGTTTACCTACACGTTTTAGATTGACTTGCTCTGGTTTCACAAATTCATCCACATGACCAGCTAATTCGAACGACTGGTTTTCCAATGAAGGCACCACTGACAATCCAGAAGGGACTTTATCTGGAATAACTGGTTTATTCGACTCATCTGTGAGCGCGTGCAAAAATGCGACCATATCCTGCCGTTCATCAGCACTTAGTTCAAACTTGCGGATCTTATCATCCAATGTTGCCGGTTTGAACCCATGAGCTGCGCCGCCGCCGCCGGCATAAAAGTCAATTACCTCATCCAGTGTCTGGAAAGTACCATTATGCATATAGGGTGCCGTCAGAGCTATATTTCTCAGAGTGGGAACTTTGAAGGCGCGTTCATACCCTTTGCCAACAATTTCCGCCCGCCCCAAGTCCGGTTCTTGGTCATTAATATCTGGTACACCAACCACCTTGAAGTCAGGGTTGTTAAAGGTCGGAAAATTGTGACATTCGAAACAGCGTGTTTTTAAGGAACGGAATAAATTCAATCCGCGACGTTCTGATCTGGATAATGCTAAATGATCGCCCTGGGCATATTTATCGAACCGGGAATTATTGGCGATGATGGTACGCTCAAAAGCAGCAATAGCAAAGGTTACATTTTCAAATGTAAGTGCCGGTCCTGCGCTATAGCCAAACACCTCATTGAATAATTTCACATATTCTGGTACCTGCAGTAATTCCTGTACCAGTTTATCTTTATCCTGGGCCATTTCCTTCATGTCCTGAATTGGGAAAGAGGCCTGATGTTCCAGGTCATCTGCTCGACCATCCCAGAACTGGAGGTGATTATAGGCAGAATTCCAGATTGTGGGTGAACCGCGACGAAGTACTTGCCCACCCTTACGATCCTGTCCTATACCAGAACCGCCCTGACCCATAGATAATGCTCTATTATCAGTAAAACCCAGATCCGGATGGTGACAATGAGCACAGGAGATGGTATTATCAACGGATAGAATAGGATCGAAATATAACAATCTTCCCAATTTTACTTTCTCTGGAGACGTAGGGTTATTTTCCCGAATTAGCATGGTTGGATAAGCCCTGCTTAGATTTACGGAAGCAGTAATATTTCCGAAAAAATTATCAATAAAATCATGCTGGGCAATCGTACTATAGGCATCGCCCATGTTCTTATCCAGCGCCGAAATGGGGATGATCAATAGCACCAGAAAGATAATGAAAACAATTCCGATGATTTTAATAAGCCGGTTCATTTACAGTGCCCAACCTTTGCGATATTTCTTATCAATATACCGATTGGCCTTATCCAGGTTGGTAAAGCGCATATTGGGGCCATCCCACTGCAAGGTGGTATGTTTATCAGCAATACGGAGCGCAATACAACCAAGCAACATTGTTTCGGTCAGTTTCCCAGCATAATCAAAATTGGATGTGGTCGGAGAGCCTGTCTTGCATGCTACGATCCATTCTTCCCGGATCCCAGGTGACCTGGGTATTGTTTTTGGCGGTGGATCGAAATCTTTCATTCTGGCCTTCGGAAGCAGTACTGGATCCCGCCCATAAGTACCACAGGATAATTTCCCCTTTGTACCTACAAAGAGAACACCACCGCCACTATCTCCCATACGCTCTCCATCTTCCAGTTCCTCTGGCCGCGGAGGTCGAAGACCGCCATCATACCATACAAGTTTTACCGGAACCATACTTTTACGCGCGGGGAATTGATAGGTTACCATAGATGACTGGGGGTAGGTTTCATCATTTATCGGGCTTGAACTGGCCTGAACACTAACCGGGTCTCCAAGTTTCAACGCCCAGAATGGCTGGTCCATCAAGTGCGCACCCATATCACCCAGGGCACCAGTCCCATAATCAAGCCAACCGCGCCAGTTAAATGGTAAATAGGCTGGATGGTACGGCCGTTTCGGTGCCGGTCCCTGCCACAAATCCCAATCCAATGTGGAAGGCACCGCTGGCTTTTCATTTGGACGATCTATACCCTGCGGCCAAATGGGTCGGTTTGTCCAGACATGCGCTTCATAGACGTCTCCAATGGCGCCGCTCCATATCCATTCATTGATCAACCGTGCCCCTTCGCCAGCATGCCCCTGGTTACCCATCTGTGTTGCTACTTTCATTACCCTAGCCGTTTCAGCAAGTTTTCGAGCCTCTTGAACTGTGTGAGTCAGCGGTTTTTGCACATAGGCATGCTTGCCCATCTTCATAGCCATCATCGCTGCGACCGCGTGGGTATGGTCCGGTGTACTGACCGTTACGGCATCGATCTCCTTTTCCTGGTCAAGCAGCACACGAAAGTCCTTATAAAGTTTTGCCTTGGGAAATTTTTCGTAGGCCTTTGCAGCTCTTTCATCATCGACATCGCAAAGAGCATAGATATTTTCAGAATTAACGCCGACTGTATCATTATAGCCCATGCCGCCAACTCCGATACAGGCCATATTCAATTTATCACTTGGGGCAGTATAGCCATTACCTCCCAAAACATAGCGCGGCATAATGGTAAAGGCTGCAGCTGCAGCAGTTTTGCCGATGAATTCCCTTCTGGAAATGAACCGCTTTTTCTTTTTGTCGTTCATGTCTTAACCCCAGATAAAATCTTATGATTAATTTCTTCGATCTTCGCCAGAACGCCTTTCTGCACCACTTCTTTTGTCATTACTCCTCAGTTGATCCTTTGTTCTGCGGTGGTCAGCTCTACGATCCTGTTTCTTTCTTTTGTCTTCCATTTTTCTTCCCTCTATTTACTAATTAATATACCATTATTTTTCCAAATTTACGGACTGTATCGTATCAACCAGGCATCAGAATCATATTGGTTATCCGGATAACTGGTATAGGAATCCGTTGTCCCAGCCATTATCAAATCACCATTATCTGCCTCAATTATGGATTGTCCATAATCCCAGTATTCTCCACCAAGTATTTTGGTCCATAGTGTATCCCCACTCGCATCCGTCTTCAAGAGCCAAAAATCTTCTTGCCCAGCAGAACCAGGATAAACATTGGTATGCCCCAGGATATAATATCCACCATTGCTGGCAGCAATAATATCATTGGCCCAGTCATCGTCCCAATCATCTGTGCTGGAAGCATCATAAACCTGTTCCCATTCTTTGGCCCCTGATGAGCTGTATTTTACGATATATACATCATCGTAATTATTGCAGTACCCGGCAGCCACATATCCACCTTCTGGCGCCTCACAAACCGCATTGAGAGACTGCTGGGTATTGTTACCGAAACGCTTTTTCCAGACCTGGTTTCCACTGGCATCGGCCTTGACCATGAAATGCTTGTAGGCACCATGGGATGTACCAGAGAAACCAACAAAGACAAAATCGCCATCCGATGTTTCAATAAGAGATATCGCTTCGTTATATGAAGAGCTAGAGAAAGTTTCGTTCCAAATCAATATACCACTATCACTGTATTTACGTAGCATTGCCTGGGCATTATCTCCATCGTCATCCTGGGTTCCTGCAACGACAAAACTACCTCCTGATACTTCAATCACGTCCTCTCCCCAGTCATTTTTGCTAGCAGTACCGTAAGTATCTTCCCACTGAATTTCACCAACGGCGTCCGTTTTAACAATCCAGAGATCTTCGAGCCAGGGAGGGTCAGGGTCAGTTGTATATCCTGTAAAAATATAGCCGCCATCCGATGTTTGTTGAACGCTCTTTATTAATTCATCCGTCGATTCATCGCTACTACCATACCCATAGCTCCTAGCCCATTCTTCTTCCCCATTACAATCTGTCTTGACCAACATAGCATCATAATTGAACATACCGCCAACAATAAAACCGTCATCACTTGTTTGACTGACGCACCAGCCTTCATCCATATCACCGCCACCAAAGGTGCGTTGCCAAACAATACCACTCTCATCATTTGAATCACAACCATTTTGTGCCTCATCATCTGCACAAGACAATGTTAATAATCCTATCAGCCAAATTACTTTTGGTTTGATTCTCAAATTGATCATTCACTAACCATTGGTTATGGAATAAAGATAGCTCTAGCTTCGGCAAATTCGCTATCACCAGACAAAACATAGCGCTTACCATCAAGCCAGTAACATGCGGAGAGATTGGCAACACCCCAGTAATAAGGGTCATCCGTCTTACTAATATAACCCACTGCGAAAACTTGCCCGTCTTTTACACCAATGTCATGGACTTCAGTAATCTCATATAGATCTGTACCATCGTCCAGTTCAACCCTGTTTCTATTTTTCCAATAAGTAGCGCGGTTGCCCACGTTGACTGTATTCTGGTAACCAGCAGCATATATATCTGATCCGTCAACATAAATTGCCCAAGCTTCCGCACCTGAATTTGCTGCTTTAGATAAATTAATCTGCGTTTTATTCTGGCCTACAACTCGCCAATACACCGCTTTACCGACAAAATCATTGGTATTGGGTAAATGATAACCAGAAATGTATGCTTTATCTCCGGAGATGAATATATCGGTGGCCCCAGCATCCCCTGAGGTGGTCAAGCTTCTGCGTGTACCGTTAATCCAATAGCAGGCGCGCTCCTGGTGATGGTTAGTCATAAACAACCCTGTCACAATAATATCTGATTCCCTAATCCCAATCCCATAAGCTATGGCATCATACGACCCATCAGTTAGGTCTGTTCGTTCACCATTTTTCCAATAACAGGCGATAGGATAGCCCTGATTAGTAAATCTGTTGCCAGCTATATACACATCTCGTTCATGTACAGTGATTTTATCCGCTTCAGCGTTATTTCCTAACAATTCATAGCGAGTCTCATTAATCCAATAACAGACCCCCTGTTCATTATTGGAAACATAATAATAACCGCTTGTATATACATCTCCATTGTATACTTTAATATCTGTTGCTTCACCATAGCTCCCGCTAGGTAAGTCTACCCGCTCTCCATCCGCCCAGTAAAAGGCAGTAGTTGTATAAACATCTGGGCTTTAATATCCACCGACAAAGGCACCAATGTCATTCTGATTCTCGTTGTCCTCACAACTGAAAAAGAATACAACTATGGCTAGTATTATTAGAAATCGCCCCATCAACATTTCCTTGAACTGAAATAATTTAATTGATATTCCATGGAACGCCAAAAGTGAAATCAGTTAACTATGGATTGGTTATGCTTCGGATATTTGCTGTCCATTGGTTCCAAAGGATACCATGGACATAACACTGGTGAAGATACGGGTAATAATCTTCAAACGCTGATTTTCATCATTTGTCTCAATGAGCTTTTGCTTTATTTTGTTAGGCAGATTAATTAACTCGACAAAATCAAACGATTGATTTTTGGCCATATGGCGCTCCATATCTTCGTTCAACCCTAGTTTCAACAATATGTGCAGGTATTGATCTCGTGTCTTTTCTAATAAATCTGCTTTAGCAGATTCTTGGTCCTCAAGGTATGTAACGTTACCAATCCAGAGCTTATCGTTTTCCTGCACTTTGTCTTTGATACGAAAGCACCGCTGTCCTTGGACGATTATATCATATTCGCCAGTAGGGTGTTCTTTTAATACCCGGATTATCTTCACACTGCAGCCAATACTTTTTACTCCCTTGTCATCTCTTAACACAATCCCAAACGGAGCACGCGTTTTAATGCGATCCTTTACCATCCGCTTGTAGCGCGGTTCAAATATGTGTAAAGGAATCCGCTCCCTAGGCAGGGCGACGATGTTTAAAGGAAATAGTGGGATATTATCCAAAAAATAAACTCATACTATTCATCTCTTTTTAACAAGTATCCCCAGAAAGACTGGCCATCAATTTCCGGGTCGTCGTTGATCTCTATTACTTCCATATCATGAAAATATTGATCATAAACAGTCTCCCGCTCATGCGCTAAGGGTGTTTCGCAAAAACAGGTTTCACACCATTCTACAACCATTGGTTTAGTCAATTTTGCCTTTCGAATTGATGATACGATTTCTCGGCCAGCTGGTTTCTGACCAGTGATAGTTCCATCACTCAATTTCTGGTAAAACTCACCCATCTTTTCTTCTATCATTGTTGCTTTTATATGATAACGCATAGGGCTGTTTAACCTTCGCGATGCAGTCCCGTTCTCACCTAGGTAAGTTCATTTCCATATCTGCTAGAACATAGGCCATAACGGCCAATGCAGCAACACAATGATTGAACTCATTAAAATCAATTTTATCAAAGGTATCAGCATTGGTGTGGTGGTACCAAAAGTATTTTGTTCCATCCACCTTTAAGGACATAACGGGGACACCTTCATCGTTGAGCGGTGCCACATCAGCAGCCCGGCCACCAGTAGTTATTTCGTTTGCCTTTATTGAGATCAATAATTCAGAAATAGCATCAATAATTTCTCTTCCAGCTTGACTACCAGTAAATCCAAATCCACTAGGTTGAAATACACCACCATCCGATTCGATCGCAACCATATGTTTATCTAATTCATGACGATGAACATCTCGATAAGCTTTACTGCCCTTGCCACCATTTTCCTCATTTGTCCACAACACGACACGCAGGGTTCTTTTTGGTCTTAGGCCCAGGTCATGAATCAGTTTTACCGCATGCCAGGCTGCTACACAACCGCCGCCATCATCCTGGGCACCCTGACCCACATCCCAGGAATCAATATGACCACCTAAAACAACAATCTCATCTGGATTTTCAGAACCTTTTAGATCGGCCACTATGTTCCTGGACCAGCGATTCGGTTCTGTCCTGGCGTCCATGTTCAATTGGATCACAATCTTTTCACCACTTTCCTGTTGACGGCGGAGCATCATGGCATCCTCTATGGTAAGGGCAGCATGTGGAATACGTGGTATATCCTCGGTATAAGCCATCATACCGGTATGTGGTGTATAAAGTGAAGCGGAGCCAACTGATCGTATTAGGCTAGCCACGGCGCCGTATTTTGCAGCTACACTGGCACCTTTATAGCGGTATTGTACAGTTTCACCATAACTGGTGAATGGTGCATTAAATAACACGATCTTACGCTTGACTTCATCTTTAACGATTTCAAGTTCAGCAAAACTATCAACCACCAATACATCAGCACGGATACCATGCTTTGGGGTGCCAATACTGCCACCCAAACCAAGCATTGCCAGATCTTTTTTAAATGGTTTGATCAATCGAGCTGATTCTGATCCCCTGACCCAGACCGGTACCTTTACCGGCTCTCCTTTGACTACATCAAAACCATCCTGGTGCATTTCGCCGATAATCCAATCCAAGGCATATTCGAGGTTTTTCGAACCGCTCAACCTGGGGCCAAAAGTGTTGCAAAGATAACCGAGCTGCTTATATGCGCCGCTGTCTGTGAGCGCCGCTGTAATCAGTTTCTTTGTTTGATCGCTGTAATCATCAGCGATGGAACTGGCAAAAATATGGTATGAAATAAGTAATAGGATTAACGCCGTGCGCATTAGCCTTATCAAATGAATCTGCATTATGTGAATACTTGCGATTTCAATCACAAATATTCATTGATAAAGTCAACTACAAGATGAGCGAGTTCCGGCCCTTTTTCCTCTTGTAAAAAGTGTCCGGCACCCTTGATTGTTGTGTGTGGCTGGCCGTGCGTACCAGGTATTAGTTTCTGGAAATAACCATCGCCGCCTGCAGTAATGGGGTCAGAATCACTGAAAGCAGTCAAAAATGGCTTATCCCATTGTTTCAGCACCTCCCAGGCCTTGCGGTTTGGCTCGGAAGCAGGGTCATCAGGCCGGATCGGAACCAGCATGGGAAAGCGCCGGGCCCCAGCCTTGTATTTTTCAGTTGGGAAGGGCGCATCGTAGGCGTCCCGTACTTCCGCACTCATTTCTGCCACGCAGCCCGATGCGATGATCTTTCCAACCTTGAATACGGGAGTATTCTGGGAGAATTGCTGCCACTGAACGAACGCATCCGGAGTGTTATAATCGCCAGTGGGCAAGAATGTATTGGCCGCCACAATGCGCTTGAATCTGTCCCCATGTTCCGCTGCAATACGCAGACCGATCAAACCGCCCCAATCCTGACAGAAAAGTGTAATATTCCTTAGATCCAGTTCCTGAACCAAAGCTGTCATCCAATCCACATGTTTTTGATAAGTGTAATCTTCCTGATTGGCTGGCTTATCCGATTTACCAAAACCAACCAGATCCGGCACGACAACCCGATGTCCGGCATTTACGACAATAGGTATCATTTTACGGTATAGATAGGACCAGGAAGGTTCCCCATGGAGCAGAAAAACCGTTTCATTATCACTTGTACCTTCATCCAGATAGTGAACTCGTACCTCATCACATTGTAGATAATGCGGTTCAAAAGGATAATCAGACAGATCGGTAAATCTGTCATCGGGTGTCCGTAAAATTTCCATTACCTTAATTGCCTCCTTCTTTATGCCAAAAGAAAACTATGCTAATACCAGCCAGTATCAGTCCCAGCCCTTCCCGCTGTTGATCCCACAGACCAATCATACGGTTATCGAGCTGGATAAACATAATATCATTGAATACTTCTGCAAAAACAAATAAACCAAGCACTAGAAAAAAACAGCCGGTCATCAGTTTCAATTTACGAGCTTTGCTATTAGTGACAAGGATCAGCGCAGCAACGATGCCATAAGCAGGGACCCAGATAAACCAATCTGGATCATTTAAATTTAAAATTGCGAATAAGGTAAATACACCGGCGGCGAATATTCGGCCAAAGACCATATTATTACCTAAAACAGCCGAAATTTCATTTATCATAAATTAGGATTAACTGGCTGCTTCCGGTTTTATTTCATTATTATAGAATACCCGGGTAAATTATAGCACCGCGAGTAGAAGCTACCTCTGCACAGGCTCAGAGTAAAATCAAAATATTTATAGTTCCTACTGGCCATAGCGACGGTTCCTTCTGGTTATGAATTATTTACGTGAATTATTGTACACCAATTCAAGAATAAAGTCAATATATTGAGTAGTAAACTCAAATCCAATTTGCACAACCGAGGTAATATTTCAGTTCCGCATCTCCAAAATTCAGAGCATTTCTCCCTTTTCGAATCCATTTAACAGATAAATCCTCATTGAGAATAACGATCGCAGGCATGATTTCCTCTGGTGATAGAATTAAGTCCAGTTTTTTTGCGATAGAAAAATTCTGATCAGGAATGAACGGGAAAGGAAAGTCCGTATTGAATTTTACTTCCTGCACTGCTTCATTGCTGCCAGGAGATAGTACCAGAAAACTGGCATTGCATTTTTCGAAATCACCCAGTTGTTCCTTAATCCTGAGCAATTGCTGCCGGCAGACCGGGCACCAGGTTGCTTTTATAGTTACAACAATCATGATGTGCGCTTTTGCCAATGCTGCAACATCGATCTCTTTTCCAGCAGATGAAGTAACAGTTGCTGGAAAATAAATTTCCTTCCTGGCTGAATCCGTCTCAAAACTTGATCCAAATACAATACCCCAAAAAAATATTGCACTGAATATCATTTTGTTTGTCAAGATGCCCTTATTCATACTATTTGACTAAGAGCATTTTTCTTGCCTGAAAATAATTTCCGCTGGTCATGCGGACAATATAAATACCGCTTGGATAATCACCCCCATCCCATTCTACACTGTGTTTCCCTCTGGATAATTTTTCATTGACCAGTGTTGTTAATTCAGCACCATTAATATCATAGACATTCACACTTACAAATTCGGATGTGGGGATAGTGAAATCTACTTTTGTCGCGGGATTAAAAGGATTGGGGTAGTTGTAGGAAATACTGTAATGACCCAGTATTGGTTCTGGTGAAGCCACGGCAAGGGGATTGGTATTCACATAAATTTCGTATTGCTGGATATCGGTATGTCCCGTACCATAGACCACTTCATTGCCCAATTCAAAGTCAGCAATATATTCGTCAGGATTCAGCATACCTTGACTGACCAGGTGATCCACAAAATGGTGGACTCCCAATACACCGCTGTATTGGGGTTCAGCTGATAAAAATGCGAAATAGGTCCAGGAATCCCAATTGGCCCGGTAAAGGTTATAGTCAAAACCAGCAAAGGTAACTGTACCGATAATATTTCCTGCAGGACCAATAAGATTGTTGTCCATCCAGATCATTACTTCAGTTGTAATTCCTGTTTCAGAGGACATTGAATCAGTAGTTACCCAGAATTCGAAGGCCAAGTTGTAAGATCCTGCAGCATCCATATCCAAGTCATAGACCACATAAAATTCATCCAGGTTTTGGATCTTGATCGGCAGTGCCGCATTTGTGGAACTGCTGCTCCAGGGTTTCTTGCCAAAAATCACTTCCGGGTACGCCTTGACATTCGAACTACCACCGGGCCAATTCCAATTCCAGCCAAAATGTATATCATCGCCGGATCCGGTCCGATAGATACACTGGATGAAATCAGTGATGCTACCCTGACCCCAGATATTATTCTCCACTAAATAACTCTCGATTGCAAACTGAGACCAGCCATTACAATTATAAGTTGTATCCTGAGCCCTGGTCAGCGTCAATGCAAATAAGATAAAAATAACTGCTTTCATGAATTTTCCTGATTGACTGTAAACCTGGGAAAGAATTGACCAGTCGTTTTCATGTAGTCTGCGTACGCAGGACCAAATTTCTCAATCATATAGTTTTCCTCTTTTTGGACATGCCAAACCCAAAAAATATGGATCGGGATCACAAAAATTATCAGCAGCCAGGACTTGTAGACCATGGCCATGATGGCGGTGCCGCTCCAGATAAACGCTGCGTATATAGGGTGCCGTACATATTGATACGGGCCTGTAGTAATCAGGGTCTTGGCCCTGGCAGAAGGCGGCAAAATAATGTGACTCCATACGAGTAATACTGCCGCATCAATACTAAACAATCCAATCAGGATCCAGCGAAATGTTGGTGCAATGCGCATTTCTGGAATGGATATCCAGGCGCTGATCTGTAATGCTACAACCCACAGCAATACGGTTGTTAATACACCAGTGGGACCAGAACCAAATATATTATTATATCTGCCAGCCATTTATTTGAAATTAGCAGTTTTATTATAGATAACATTGCCGCTTTTGACAACCATAAACAATAATACATTGTTAACAACCATAAATTATTTTATGATATTTAATCTGCAAGTGTATATTCGTTACAATCAAAATGAAAACTGAATGATAAGCAATTAATTTATGGCCGTTAAACTAATTACTAATATACCTGGTCCCAATTCTATAGCATTATTAGAACGTAGGGAGAAGAGTGTAGCAAAGGGCCACGGCTCAGTATGTGATATATACATTCAAAAAGCGGAAAGTGCCCTGCTTACAGATGTAGATGGGAATGTATTTATTGATTTTGCTGGCGGTATAGGTTCAATGAACGTCGGTCATAGGCACCCTGAAGTGATGGCTGCAACAGAAAAACAACTGCAGAAATATATCCATACCTGCTTTACGGTGGCTCCATACGAGAGCTATGTAAAACTTGCTGAAAAATTATCGAATAAAGCACCAATAAATAGTGCCTGCAAAGCGGCCTTTTTTAATTCAGGAGCAGAGGCTGTGGAAAACGCGGTAAAAATTTCCAAAACTTACACTAGGCGGGAAGGTGTATTAGTATTTACTGATGCTTTTCACGGTCGAACATTGATGATAATGACAATGACTTATAAAGAAGATCCTTATAAAAAAGGTTTTGGACCCTTTGCGCCACAGGTGCACCGCTTACCCTTCCCAAGCGAAGACCAGCACTTGACATTTGAAGATATTGATTTTGATCCAAAAAGCATTGCCTGTGCTGTAATTGAACCGGTTATTGGTGAGGGAGACTTTATTCCCGCAACCAAGGATGGTATGATGGCTTTAAGTAATTTTTGTAAAGATAATGGCATAGTGCTAGTAGATGACGAGGTACAGACAGGATTTGGACGAACGGGAACCTTATTTGCTATCGAACAATTTGACATCAAACCAGACCTGATCACAGTAGCAAAGTCAGTCGCGGGAGGGTTCCCTTTGAGCGGTGTTATTGGTAAAGCAGATATTATGGATAGCGTTAATACCGGAGGGATTGGTGGCACATATGGCGGTAACCCCGTGTCATGCGCGGCAGCTTTGGCGGTTCTAGAAATTATGGAAAAAGAACATATCCCAACTCGGGCGCGACATATTGGACAGCAAACAAGTATTATAGTTCAGGCTGTAATGGCTGATTGTCCGTGGATAAAGGAGGTTCGCGGAATAGGTGCAATGATCGGGATTGTTATCATTGATCCATATTCAGGGGAACCAGATAAACTACGGACTGGACGCATACATCAGTATGCCCTACAGCACGGACTGATCATGATCACCGCTGGTACTTATGGAAATGTGATCCGGACCTTGATGCCATTGATTATTGATGACCATACTCTCGCAGAAGGATTAAATATTTTATTAGATGCATTAAAAAAAACATAACAAGTGTCCTCAAGTAGAATTAATTGGTTATTGAGTAAGTTTTTTCCCTAAAAATAGGATTACTACATATAGGATATTTGATTTACCAAGTCCACTGCAAATGGTGAGGCTAGTTTTTAGTGCATTTTACAACGAGACTCCTAGATGTGATAAATATCCTATCCTTGGTCAGAAATGGTGGTATAAAATTGCAAAAAATGTGTTCTTCAGGAACAAACCCTGCTTCCTTCAACAGCGTGAATAATTGGTCTTTGGAGAACTTGTGCTTGTGCGGGTTTTCAAATTTCAGTCTGCTAAGAAAATATAGGATTTGCAAGGGACTGATGTCACCTCGAATTCTCTCCTGCGGTATTGCAATCACAAAAGTACCCTCTTCCTTTAATAATCCTCGGATATTTACTAATAATTCTTTGGGGTCGTCCATATGTTCCAAAACATGTGAATTTATTATGACATCAAATGAGAATTTGTACTTCTCAAAAAAATTCGGGGTAATCAGTTCTGCTGGAATTCCCTTTCTTTGCGCTACTGATATGGCTGCAGGATTAATATCCGCACCCATTACATTATATCCATAGGCCTGCTTTACACTTGAAGCATGCCTGCCAGTGTTACAACCATAGTCGAGAACATTACTATTTTCAACGGCAGCGGCAAACTTAATGATGCTTTCGTTTTCGTACTTCCCAAAGCGCAGAATGTTTGTGTATATCCAAACCGACAGATCCATGAGCTTGGAATAAAAACTATCATATGGCGAAGCTTTATTCATGGTAGGAAATACAACAAGTTATTTTACGGCAGATTTTTAATTAAAATCATTTTATTAGAATTTATGGGTGACCAAGTAGTTTTTCCTCAGTTCTTTTGATATCAATTGATTAATAGGTTTTTTGCTTGGATTGAATCACATACTAAAATTTAAATCCGTATCAGAAAAATCATCTATTACATTTTCCAATTGGAGCGGATTTATTGAATAATGAATAACACAATCACCTCGTCCTTTATTCCGTCTGCTGATAGTGACTTTCAGTTTATCCACTAGCCACGTATAAGAAAAACCAAGACCCGACGCTCCCTGATTATAGTCCAAACCGTACTTGCGAACATATATATCCCGTAACGCTTCTGTATTTTCATAATTATTGGAAGAGATCAGTTTTATTTCTGATAGTTCAAAATCCACATAGCTCATATGAACCGCAAAGGGTTCTTTACTGCCATTAACAAAATACCAGTAATTGGGTTGCGTGTAGCTAAACCCGGGATAGCGATACCAGCTTAATTGACCATTGTCAATTAACTGATCTCTTTTCTTATTTACCGCAAGCAAGTGATCACCAAAATTGAATGTCAGAAAAATTCCATCCGGCAGGGTCGGTTGCACCGCTGGCGGTTCTTCCGCGGTAAGGATAGCGGACGCGGTAATAATTAATAGAGCAATGATCGGTAAGTGTTTTCTATCGAATGTCAGCACCAGATAAATCTAGGCTTAATTTTGGAAAAATTGGAGTAGTAGATAAATAACGGTTCCATGGTATCATACACTACTTCATTCAGCAACGGTAAAAGCAATATTCAGTGTGAATTTTTCCAGCGGTTCACGTACCCACCAAAATCCTTTCCTTTTCTCCTGCGGATCAGAAAAATTGTAATAATAAAATGTAAGGCGCATATATTTTGGCTTTTCTGATAATTGGCTGTCCTGTTTCAGAAGGCTTTGCACTATTGTATTCCCCTGGCGCAAGGCTCGTAAAAACCGGGCAAACCAATAGCTATGGTCCAGATAACTGGTAATATGCATTTGAATATTATCTAAAAGCTGCTGTCTTTCTCCAATCTCCATAGTATTTAGGTTTTGCAGTTCCGGTGCGGTTAAAAACTGGTCCAAGCGCAATTCACCCAATTTCATATCGCCCCTGGTCATAACCTCAAGAAAGCGTTTATACATTGAAAGAGAAAATTGTGCATCCATTATTCGCTCGATATACAGTGCTTCAAACCACATTTGCCAGTCCAACCGCGGCATGTGCGGGAAAAAGAATCTTGGTGGCATTTGTAAAGCAACTGGTTTGTACTGAAAATGATAAGGTGTCCAATTTTCTCCATCGGAACTATGCGCTATGATGATTTCCGGACGGGTGGTGGTCATAACCCGAAAAAGACCGTAGGAATTCATAGACCGTGAATATCGTGCAGAACGTATCATGGAGCGGGTCACACCTGAAGGGGAAATACTTGCGCCTGTAATGCTTGATCGGTTACCGCGCAGGTCTAGGCGCAGGTAATAGCAACCCGTCCAAACAAACATGAACAGTACCAGCGCACCCACAGCAGATTGCAAACGCCTGGGCAGACCAATGCGGTAGTTTTCATTATTTTTTGGTACAAAAAACATCCTTATGGATGCAGGGACAGTCTGGTCATCTAGCAATGACAAGCATAGCAGCACCGTTAGCAAATTAAAGAAACCGTAGTTTCCGGTTATGATAATCATCACCTGTAAAAATATGAGTCCGGCTCCGGCGATGTTTTTAAACCGGCGGGGCAGGAAAATAAAAAAGGGCAGAATCAGTTCAACAGCATAGGTAATGAGTAGTGCCAATTTTTGGAACCATTGGGGCAACCAATGAAAATACCAGCTGATCCACGATGGTATTGGCTGGGTCCAGTAGTGATAATTCAATGCGGTTAGATCCAGCCAGGTATTTGCGTCTCCTGATCCAAAATAGGTGAATTTTACGACACCAGATTCGAAAATTAACTTGAACAGTAACAGCCATAACAGCCATCGTCCGATGCTATTGGGCTCAGTAGAGTCAGTATACTTCGCACGCAACTTCCAGGGTAAATAAAATAATGAGAGCAACATAGTTTCCAGCAATAATAGATCCCATTGAAAATTGAGAAAAGGTGTGGCAACCACTTGTAGTGAAAGATAACAACTCCAACTCACCAGCACTGAGATGGGCGGTAACACACCCAGAATCAGCAACAACGCGGATAAACAACCAGTAATAAATAATGCCGCCATACCGGTGGTCTCCGGAAAAAACCACAACCAGGTAGGTTTTTCCAGCAAATGCGATGCTGCCATTGATCCGTTTACACTGTTCAAACGTGCTTGATCAAGATTTTCGCTATAGGGAACGATACCTTCCGGACCGAACAAACCTGCTGATTGCACCCACAGGGAAATGAAAGCTATCATAATGGTAATACCTAAAATCCGGCCATAAAGCCAGGCGCTAGTACGGTAAGTAGATAACACAAGACTCTTACCCCAGAAAATGCGCGCCAATCGCGCAAAGGTCTTCCTGTTATTGGCTACAAATCGATACCCCCATTCTGACAGAGCAGCAAACCAAAGAAATCGTTTATAAGCCCAGTAGGCCCAACCCCGCCATGGATACTCCGCATAAAATCGATATATAGCAGCGGCAGCACGATAAGACTTTCCCGCTGGCGTAAAAAGGTAAACCGCTGAAGCATAATCTTCTGCTGGAGCCTGGGGCCATTTTTGGTGCAGCGACTGATAAGGAATTAAGTCTACCTTATTTTCTCTGTGAGAATCGAAGCGCTCGGCGCACAATCGGCAGAAATTGCATTCCCCATCCCAAACTAATATTGGTCTGGGCGGCTTGAACGTTACCAAATTAGTGGTCAAGATGATTTAACCAGTAGCAATAAGTTATCGCAAAATGATGTCTGAATCGCTTTCAATCATTGCCGTAATATTTGGCGATTCTCGAAGTACCCGAATCATTCAGATAATAGATCCATTTACCATATTTTCTTGACACATCATACTGCGTGATATCTTTGTACGATCCCACGATCTTTTCCTGGCCATTTGCATACCATTTTTTCCAGGGCCCGTGAATAATGCCGTTCCGATAAGTTTCTACTTCTAGTTTTTCACCATTCCAATGCCAATACAACCAGCTCCCCTCTTTTTTACCAGCAAAATAATACCCTTCTTTCCAGGCCTGCCCACTTTCGTACCAGCTTTTCCATAAACCACTTTTTAATCCGGTTTTATAATTACCTTCATGCTCCTTTTGACCGTTACCATACCAGGTCGTCCAGATACCATTTCTCTTACCGCGAGCGAATTTTCCTTCTAAACTTATATCACCATTCTCGTTTACATCAATAATTCTGCCAGTATATGGATTGCTGTCTCGTGGCTGGTAGTATAAACCATCCCTTTTTTGAAGATTATTGATTCTCACTGCCGGCTGGGCACTAATTAAGGCAATAAAAAATAAATAACCAGCGAGACTAAAATGCTTCATAATATATTTCTGGTAAAATCGATAACTGCTTATCGATTAGATTGAACTATTTCGCAACCCATCTTTCAGTTTGATTTGCCCAATCAATTTCATGGAAAGCGTTATTGTCATTCGGCATATCCGACACAAACCGCGTAAGCATTACACCTGTTTTGCGATTTAGCACCATCATTGCATTAGAACTGCCATAGGTACCAATATATTCAAAATCATTTTCCATATCAACGGGCGTTTGTCCCATGAAAACAAAGGCACATACCATTAACGATGCACCGGTGATTATACCCATGATGTATTCTTTCATTGTAACCTCCTATTTAAAAATCTAAAGGATGGGAATTAATACTGACACTAAAATACTAATCTAGGACCGAATCCTGGGATAGTTCATTTATTTGTTCATACCAGCGTTTCACAGCTTTAAACAGCTCCCATTCATCAAGCCCTTTAGCACTGAAATATTTTTCCTTGAAGGTATCGTAAAATTCCCGATTAATAAAGTATTCCCAATCCTGGAGTACAATGGTATTTGTTCCTTTTGTAGCTGCAATAATCCCTTCTGCCCAGATATCCAGAATTAGACAGCGCAGTCCATTTCCGGCCGCGTCTGGCCATTCCATTTTATATAATTTGGCTAGTGTATCCGCTTTTGCTTTATACAATATTTCACTCATTTGCACGGGAATGATTATATCATTATTAAAAACCCTTTGTAACCAGGAAACAATTCCATCGAATCCCATTTCAGCAAAACCTCTAACAACGAAACCCTGGGGCAATGTATCAATAAAATATTCAGGAGGGTCAGGGTTGCGTACCATCTTCCCTTTATATTTAATGCATAATGGATCTCCTGGATCTAACCATCTGGAATCAAAAACAACCTTCTTGCTTATTTTGATTTGAAAATTATCAGACATTTGAATTCATAAAATTCTATGGATAATCGACAGTATTTCCTTCAGAATCTGTTTTTACCATCCAGAGTTTGGTATATCCTTCACCAAATGAATCCGTAGAACCGACAACTACAAATCCACCATCGTAAGCTTCAACTGCCCCATATGCCCTGTCATCCTGATTCCCGCCATGTTTTTTATTCCATAATATTTGGCCACTATTTACATCCACACCCCAAACTCTGTATTTAAAAGGAGCCCCTGAACTGCTACGGGTATAGCCAGCAGCCACAACAACATCTTCATTTTCTGTAACTGTCAGTGACATGCCTGCATCATAATTATTATTTCCGTGGTTTGACTGCCATAGAATAGTACCGGAAGCAGAAATACGCATTATCCAGAGATTCAGGTTCGTTTGTGATAATGATTTTTTTCCAGCAATCACATAACTATCATCAGAAAGTTTTACAATATCCTGGGCTTCGTCCCAGTAATTACCACCTAATTCATGAGACCATTCCATATTTCCACTAGCATCTGTTTTCACTACCCAGAAATGGTCATAAAATTCAAAATTACGATCATGCAGTTTATTGCCTGCCAATACAAATCCACCATCATCTGCCTGAACAACCCCCCAAAAATTATCCATAGGAGAATTTGCAATCCCATACCGCTTCACCCATTGGATGTCGCCTCCTTCTGACATGCGAAGGATATAGGCTTGTCCTTTCTGAGCATGCCCTCCTGTACCAGGATCTCCACCTACACCTCCCACGACAATATAGTCACCTGCAACCGTCTCAATCACGTCTTCTACATAGTGCCTATTAGAATATGGTAGTTTATAATTCCATTCCATTTCGCCGGTTGGATCTGTTTTGAAGACATATTCACCGCCTCCTATAATCAATCCACCATCAGATGTATGGTTTACGGAATTACCCCTACTCAGGCCCGATAAATCGCTATATACCCGGTTCCACAATTCATTACCCAATTCATCAACTTTTATTAGCCACGCTTTATTTGAGTTTTTTCCTGAAATGACATAGGTACAATTTTCTGCATGTATAATATCATAACCTGCTGTATTAACTGGCTCATCATAAGTAATAACATATTGTGTGTTAATTCCACAGTTTTCCAGAGCGGAAGGGTCATCACCACAGGAACCCACCAACACAACCCCTATACTGATCACTATGTATTGCTTGCAACGTTTTTTGATTCTGCTCAACAACAATAATATCAGGTTATTTATGGGCACAGTAGTAAATAACAATTACATGAAACTATAAAATAACGATATAAAAAATAAGAAATCGATACTACCTATATTTTATAATTATACGTCAATGACCGCACCTACGGTAACACATTTATTCTTCCTTGTAAAATTCCTTGATTTCCTGCGCATATTTGGGCAGTAGATCATTCGGTATGGGCAATACAAGATTATACTGCACTATTTTCCAATCTTGATCCACCAATTTCAACACACCAGTACCTCTCAGCTGACCATATTTATCGTTCCTTACTAATTCATCAAACCAACAGGTCTGGTCATCATCAGAGAAGTATATATTTCTTTCCGTCATATGGTAGGTCCAGCCTTTGCCAGTTTCAAAGCGGGCTAGACCATATTCTTGAAACGCATTCTTTTCCCAGCGTTCACCAATATCTGTACCGAAAAAGATCGCATCCGCGGCAAACAGATCAAAATATTCTTGTCCCTTGGCCTCCGCAGCATATAAATGCAGATTATTTAAGACGTCTTCGACAGCTTGATGAGGGCTGTTATTCTGATAACCAATTAATAGAGATAAAACTAAAATGAATAAGATTCTTTGCATTTTCGATCCATTATTTATTGAGGGATAAGGTTGAATTAGATTTAGCGGTAAGTGGTTTCACTTTTGGTATTTCAAATTACATGAAATGTGATCATATTGCTTTTTATATATTTAGTGAAAAAGTGGAAGAATGCAATTACCGGAAATACCTGATAAGATCCCCGTAAAAAAGCGAAAAATACTGGGCCCCATGGCCAGGTTTCTACTCAATAAACATAATTGGAGTATTGTTGGCGAAATACCAAACAGGAAAAAAATGATACTCATTGGTGCGCCACACACAGCCTACAGAGATGCCTGGTTTGGTTTGCTTGCTGTCCTGGCCCTTGATTTACAGGTGAACTTTTTTGGTGCAAAATGGGTGTTTTCCCGGCTGCCTAGTCCTATTACCTTTTCGAAAGACCTGGATCGACTGGGTATTCCCTGGCCGTTGGGTTGGTTGCAAAAATATATGCTTGTACGCCTTGGAGGCATACCGGTTCATCGCGAAGAAAACAAAGGTATGATTGAAAGCGCTACAGCCATATTGAAAGAATTAGACAGCTTCCTATTACTCCTTGCCCCAGAAGGAGGCATTGAGTATGTAGAACATTTCAGAAGTGGTTTCTATTGCTTGGCAAAAAATTTAAATGTACCCTATGTACCGGTAGCGTTTGATTATAAAAACAGACAGTTTAAGATACACCGTACCAGAAATGTGTCAAATTCTTTCGAAAAAGATGCCCAGGAAATAAAAAATATTTTTGATGGAGTAGAAGGCCATTACAGAACTTTCAGAGCATAACACTCCTCAATTATTTCTTAATTTTACGGCAGCATGGATTATAAACCGCACTCTGAATTATTAAAACATAATAAATATCCGATCTGCCAGGCATGGTCATGGTAAACAACCATTTTCTATTACTGCTGCTGATACCGATCGCAACCTTCCCCCAACGTCTGGTTATACAAGATCTGCAGACCAAATCTCCATTGACAGGTGTAAATATCTATTCAGCAAATCATGGCACAACAACCGATACAAATGGTATTTGCAATCTTCAGGAATTCCCAATCAAAGATGAAATAACAATATCCCACATTGGTTATGAAACAATCAAGATCACGAAAAAAGATTTGCCTGACACGCTTTATTTGCAGGCAACTAATGTGCCAATCAAAGGTGTAAGTGTTATCAGTTTTAAATCAAAAAAAGAAAGGAAGCGCTATAATAAGCTTGAACGCGATGTTATTAGGGTGTACCCCTACGCTGTTTTGGTTGGTAGGCTGCTCCAAGAATATTCAGCAGTGATGGATAGTATCGCCGAACTATCCTTTTTCAAACGCAGAAGGGAAAAGAAAAAAGTATTCACAGCCATTGAGGATCAATTAATTGCAACTTATGGGAAACAGGTACGCAGACTTACGAAAAACCAGGGCCGCATACTTATCAGACTGGTTGACAGGGAAACAAATTTTACTTCGCACCAGATTATAAAAGATTTCAGAGGGTTTTTTAGCGCAGGATTCTGGCAGCTTACTGCCCGCTTATTTGGTCATAATCTAAAGTCCAATTATAATCCAGAATTTGGTGAAGATAAACTAATTGAACATATCCTGAATACCAGGATAGGAAAATAACTGGAAAAAATCTAAGGACTTTGGCCCCAGTCAATGACAATCTGATCACAAATTGCTTGACACATATCTTTCATCTTTTCTTTGATCTCTGCAAACGAATAGTTAATTATTAAACTGCCGTCTTCATAGAGAATTACTTCCAGCGGCACTCCCCACCAGAGAGCCTGCATGGTATTCGGAATTTGGTATTCAAGAAAATCCGAATTGGTTATTCTATAAATTACAATTCTTAGATAACCCGTGTATTTTTCGCCCGCTATTTCCGGCTCTACGGTCAATACTTCCCAATTAAGTTGTAAGGCAACATTCTTCCCGGGGTGGTAACCATGAGCCGTACAGTTCCCTACGTAGGCATAACTGATTTCAAAGGGTAATGATTTATCCATAACCAACTTAATCGCATAATTGATATCATCTATTTCCCCGTTAGTTAAATAGTAGGCAGTAGGTTCTACAGGCGCATTAATACAAACAATCTTGCTAAAGCCCCGATATATAAGTGTGTCAGTTGTAAGATCGTTTTGTCCCAGCAATAACCCGCCAAAAACCATTAAGTTTATTGCTCGTTTCATATATAATAATCTTTTAGTAAGAAGCCATTTTCCAGACCGGGTTGTTGCGCCTATCCCAGCACCAGATCTATTGGGTAAATACACTGCTATGTACACATGTAACAAAAAAAAGAGTAATGATGATATATTTCATTGGTGGTTCTCAATTAATTACAGTTTAAATAAGTTAGCAGGAATTTTACGCTTCAACAATCTTATAATATCAATCAAACAGCCATTGGGAAAATTAATCCATGGTTAATTCATCAGCCAAAGGCAGTACTTCACCCTTTTTTATTTTCTTCTTGGTCTCGTAATCACGAATGAGAAAACCAAAAAGAATCACACCGATGACATATAGCGCTGCCGTTATCAAAAAGATCTCATAATAACGAAACTGCAGCAGCCGCAGCCACTCAAACACTTTCGCGCTGACAAACCAGGAAGCGCTCCACAGACTGGAACTCAAAGCACTAATGAGTTCCTGATTCTTCTTGCCGACATAATTCATCAATAACTCATTAGCAGCAGGATGGGCCATATGCATCAGTGGTTGACGCAGGATGAAGGCGATCACGGCGATTGTGATAGCAAAAGAAAAATCAGCGTAGAGTTCCATTGTGGCCATGATGACCAGACAGCAGATGGCCAAAGCCTGCACCACAACGATGGTCATCCAGTAACCATATTTCTTCCGCAAAGAGGGTACCAATAAAGAAAAAATGAATACCAGGAATGCGGTAATACTACCCAGCAGGCTGAATTCGCTGGATGTTAATCCAAATACAGAATTGAAAAACAGATTTACGAAAGGTATAGTCAGGCCGGCACCAATGGAAATCAGTATTAGTGGTGAGATCGCTTTGAAAATCAGCGACCAATCATAGGATTTATTTATCGAAAATAAATCATCATTGCGTTCAACGTTCTCTTGTTCACCTTCAGTGATCCTTAGTGCAAAAAATATGGATGTGGCGCCCAATACCGTAATGACCCAGAGCGTACTCTGTTCATTAAAGGTTAATGTCCAGGTTCCCAGGGTAAGGTATCCTGCCCAATCCAAGCCACTGATTAATATACCGGAAAATATAGTTGCCAGAGACCAAGTCGCGGCGCTCAGCGATAGTGCCTCAGTACTGTTCTCAGCAGTGGTGCTGCGAATAATAAACGGCAGTGAACATACCCGCATGAGCATCATGCCAAAACCCCAGGACAGAAAAGCCAGCTGGATCAATGGCACTACCTGGTGCTGAACAGATTCAATGATCAAACCACTGGTCAGTGGTACAATCAGGGCGGCCATGATAAAAAAGGGTTTCAGTTTCTTGCCGCGGATATAGATACCCAGCGGCAGAGCAAAGGCCAACGCACCGATAAAGCGTAACGAATTAAATGATGCAATTTCGGGATCACTAAATCCCTGTTTGCGAAGAAAAATATTTAATATCAGGATAAAGGCAACATGGATCAGGTTTAGGGATAATTCCAGCAGAATGAGCAGATGGATCACCCGGGGCAGATCCCGATAACTCCGAAATATTTTACCCAGCATAATTATTAGATTGGTATTTTATTAATGTTCCTTGGCTTCAATTGCTAGCACACCGCTGGAAACAACCTTAAAAAAACGATCCTGGTTGGTATCACTTATATTTAATCTTCAGGATCAGAATAATTCCAGCAAATATTAATGTTACTGTATTGGCAAAAATAATGGGTAAGTCCCTTAACAGAATACCGTAAGATAACCATAAGACTATTCCTATTGTCATGATTACATACATCAATAATGACAAACTTTTCGTATTCTTAGTCTTAATGGTCTGAACTGCCTGGGGGACATAGGCAAAAGTTGTAAAAGCAGCAGCGACTAATCCAATAACAGTAATGGGTTCCACGGATTTACTAGTATATCACAAGTTCATAAAGGGGTTTTAGTTAGCTTGTTAACTTTGCCCCACAACTGCTGCAAAATTTTGCATCCCCAGCGAGTCCTTCTTTACCGCACACAATACAGCGCTGTTTTTCAGGATCTTTCGCAGCAAAAGTGATCTCAGCTGTTACTATCCCTGTCGGGACAGCGATAATACTGTAACCAAGAATCATGATAAAAGATGCAATAGCCTGACCCAAACTCGTTTGCGGTAAAATATCGCCATATCCAACAGTAGTCAGAGTAACAATTGCCCAGTAGATACTGCGAGGAATACTATCAAATCCGGCTGCTTCACCTTCTACCAGATACATAATTGAGCCCAGGATTATTACGATATTCATCACAAAAAAAAGCCAAATGAAAATTTTTCTGCGGCTGGCAATCATGGCTTTCATCAACAGATCGGCTTCACCCATAAACTGGACGAGTTTCAATACCCGAAAAATGCGCAGGACACGCAAAACACGAATAACGACAAAAACCTCAGTTCCCGGCATAAGCAAACTCAGATAGGTAGGCAAAATTGCTAATAAGTCAATTATACCAAAAAAACTAAAAATATAACTAAAAGCTCTCCTAATAGAGAAAATGCGAAGTAGATATTCCACTGTAAACATGATCGTGAAGGTCCACTCCGCAATGCTAAAAATGCGGCCGTATTGCTGATTATACTCTACTACACTGTCTAAAAGAACAGTAATGATACTGAGTACAATTGTGATAATAAGGACAACATCAAAAAGCTTTCCTGCTCTGGTGTCCGTTCCAAAGATTATTAATTTTATCTGGTCTTTAAACGTACTCATACAGGTTCTACGCTACTGATTGGTCATTTATTTCCATTAGTTCTGATCTCAATATGTTTGGTAATCACTTTTCGACTATTATGATCATCATCATCAAAATGCAGCCTGATCTTGCCCCCCTCCTTTGACTTCCACTGCATAGTCTCTCCTTCCATTTTGAATTCATCGGCATCCACCTCTTTACCGTTGACCCTAACACTCATAACCGTATCTCCGTTTACGATATTTTTCTCTACCTCAATATCCATAGCCAAATCTTCATCGCCAAATAAGATTACATCATGATTATCATCATAATCATCAGCCGTGAAACGAAACACGCCAATTGCAAGCACTAGCAGTAATAGGTACTTCCATAGTAATTCAAGTTTATCTTTTGTTTTCAAGATTACCTCCTAATGATATCAATTTTACACTCATCAATTCTAATTATCTATAAACAAAAATTTACCCTGAGTAGAAAAATGATAACGTCTCAGATAGAATTTATTTCCTTGAAAAACAATTTCGGTTACTGGATGTACTTTTTCAAACCATAATTGGACAGTAATTTGAGCGCTTCAAATATGGCCGCACTGATAAAATAATCTTGAAATAATGAAATCCCGAATCCAGTGGCTAGGTATTTTAGTTACCCTGACGTGGTCCTTTGCATCCAATCCGGATTATGTAACTACAGCCGGTGTAGCAAATATTGAACCAGTAATTGATGGTCACATTATTAATGATCCTGCCTGGGAAACTGTGCCAGAGATTAACACATTTACCCAGAAATCACCGGATGAAGGAGAGGCGGTCACGGAAAGAACTGTAGTAAAGGTAATGTATTCTACACATATACTATACATTGCAGCAGTATGCTATGATACGAATCCGGAAAAAATTGTTATTACTGATACACGTCGTGATGCACCCTTAAACAATACGGATAGTTTCATGTTTATTTTGGATACCTTTCAAGATCAGCAGAATGGGTATGTTTTCGGAACGAATGTCGGTGGAATTGAATATGATGCTCAAGTGAGTGGCGAGGGAGAAGGGATCACAATCAGCAGTTCCCGAATGACTGTGGGCACCGGATCCGGTTATAACGTGAACTGGGATGCGGTTTGGGAAGTAAGAACATCCCTGGGAGAATTTGGCTGGAGTGCCGAATTTGCAATCCCCTTCAAAACACTGCGGTATGCAACGGCAAAAGATCAAGAATGGGGCGTCAACTTTCAGCGTGTTATTGCCCGCAAAAAGGAACAAGTTTTTTGGGCACCCATCCCACGGCAATTTAGTTTGAGTCGATTGGTGAATGCGGGATCCATTACCGGCATCAATGTTCCGAATCCCCGGAATTTAAAAATTATGCCTTATGGTCTGGGTCAGAATAATAATATTGCTACTGGTGAGGAATCGTCTTCATCTACGAACACAGATTTTGGGATGGATGGCAAATTGAGTCTTACATCCAGTTTAGTATTGGATATGACCTACAATACTGATTTTGCACAAGTTGAAGCAGATGAACAACAAATAAATCTGGATCGATTCAGTTTATTTTTCCCTGAAAAACGGGCATTCTTCCTTGAAAACGCAGGGTTGTTTTCAGTAGGGGAAAACACCTTCCGCGGGCCGGATGTGGCCATGTTCTTTAGTCGTCGGATTGGAATTAGTAATGAAAATCAAGTTCCGATTATAGTCGGCGGGAGATTGACCGGTACATTAGGTGGTATGAAAGTAGGCGCTTTAAACATGCAAACAAAAGCGGTGGAAGATGTAACCGAAGGAGATAATTATTCTGTTTTACGAATGAAAAAAGAATTGCCAAATCGCACATATATTGGTGCTATAATTACAGATTTAAACCACCTTGGAGAATCAGGATACCACAATCGGGCTTATGCGATAGATGGGCAACTAGGTATAGGTAAATTGAACCAAATAGTCGGCTATTATGCGCAATCTGAAACGCCCGAACTGGATAAGGATAAAGCCTATGCCTATCGATTAGCGCTGAGTAGAAATACACAAGCATTTTCATCTTCCATTTCTTTTTCTGAAATTGGCGAATCCTTTAATCCGGAAATGGGTTTTGTAAAAAGACAAGGAGGCTATAAAAAGTTTTCCGCCCGAATTTTTAATCGGACGCGCCCTAAAGATTTATGGGGATTACTGGAATTGAGACCCCACATCAATTATGACGGTTATTGGCAACATGATGGATTTCAGCAATCCGGTCGCTGGCATGTGGACAATCACTGGGCATTTCGAAGTGGATTTGAAATTCACACAGGAATGAATTTTACAAAAGAGGGTATACAGGAAGAATTTTCTCTTTCGGATATTACTGTCCCTGCTGCAACCTACAATCATTCCGAAGCCCAGATTTTTGTGAGTACCAATCAAACCAAAACCCTTAGTTTTAGTATGATGAGCCGTTTTGGGGGTTATTTTGGGGGCAGTAAAAAGAATTTTGATACATCCATTAAATATCGATTTGGAGATAGATTCACGTCGGAGTTGGCGTCCAATTATAATGATGTTGGATTAGTGAATGGTCGTTTTGTGGCCCATCTTATTCGCGCCCGCCTCACATATGCATTTTCGCCTTCCATGTATATTCAGTCACTTGCTCAATATAATAACCAATCAGATGAATGGTCGATGAATTGGCGGTTTATTTGGCAGCAATCCGCCGCCACAGGGTTATATTTGGTTTACAATCAGACGCAGGATTATGATGGTATCCCCATTAAATCCAGTACAAAATCCTTTGTAATGAAATACAGTTATTTGTTTGATGCATTTAAATAAACCACTGCTATATAAACAAACTTCCACTCCGGCCATGGTTTATGGAAAAAAAAGACCCAGTCCTAAATGTCTATAAACAAAAAAACCGTTTTTGGGCGGGGTTCTTGCTTAAATCCTATCCCTTTAGGTGGTGGTTCCATTAATTTTCGGTTTTAGGGCACTCGTACCAGGGTTCACTATGGAGGTCTGAAAAGAATAATTTCCTATCTCCATCCTTTTTTATTGTGTCACCGGTAGCTTTAGCATTTAAAAAACATTTATTCATTTTCTCCGACTGCCCTAAGGAAGCATAGGCTCTGGCTTTGCATTCATAGGCATAGGCTAGGTCAAAATCCTTAAGAGATTCATTCATAGTGATATCCATGCAGGTTTCCGCATGCGTAAGTGCTTCCTCTCCGCGATTCAATACTGCAAATACATGGGCAATCATCCATTGACCACGCTGTTCGTTCACTGGTTCAAATTGGGGAGATTTTCTCCAATGATAAAGTGATGCTTTTGCAAAATAAACCATTCTCTCATCATCATCCTCGCTACGGTCTGTTTTGCCAAGCAAGCTCCAGGTCTGATTATTCATTTGTCTACCCATATAATGGTGCATTTTTTGTTCATCATTATATTGCTTCATATTATCTTACCCTATAATGCTATTTAAATACTACCTGAGCATCTGGTTCTTCTTTGTAATGGATTTTATGACCATCTACCCAATTACCATTCATAAAATACTTTGATGAATTAAGCAATTGTCCATCAGGTAAAAATTCTATGATTGCTTTTACTTGAGTGATTCCATTCTCATTTCCAGTAACATCTTCTATACTAATTAATTTTCCATCTTCAAAATGCAAAGTCGCTTGCGTGTAAAATCCTGCTGCAGTGAAATACCATGAAACTAGACTTTCTTTCTTGGTATCCCACATCACGATTGATTCGCCACCATATTCACCATTATTGACTGAATGCATGATACGAATCGCATTGCCATTTAGTGTCCGCTCCCAATGTGATATATCATAAACAGGTTTTTCCGGAGTCGAATTGGCAAATTCGCCTTTAAATGTTTTGCCTATATAGGCTTCAAAAGGCTTAAGATTTTCGGATAACACCTTTTGAGCACCCCCTGACGCGTTTTGACTAGAGAGACATGAAATGAGTAAAATAATTGAGATTATATTTTTCACAGCACCCTCCTCAAGATAGCAATAAATACACAGCAGGGTATTTTACGAAGTCAGAGACCTAAATGTCTATAAACAAAAAAACCCCGCTCCATCTGCACGGCGTTACGCTGGACAAGTGAGCGGGGATTGAGTAAAACCACTAAAATTTTCAATAATGGCGAGCCTCTCTTTTATAAAATAAACCCGTGTGATGATGGAAATTGAGCTTGGGTTTGGTTGATAGTATTTATTAACTGACTTATACCCAAACATCATTGGGGGCAGTGAGCTCACTGCCTGTTTCACCAGTATTTATGACACCCTTAGGCTCAACAAGCATTACTTTACATTCATTTTCTGCATAAGTCTTATGTGTAACGCCTTTTGGAACAACATACATTTCTCCTTCAGATAAGTCTACTATACCATCTCGAAACTCAATGCTCATATCGCCTTCAATCACTATAAAGACTTCATCTGTATCTTTATGGTCGTGCCAAATAAACTCGCCTTTAATTTTTACAAGCTTAAACTGATAGTCATTCATTTCTGCGATTATTCGCGGAGACCAATATTTCGAGAACTGTGATAATTTTTCTTTTAGATTGATTTTATTTAATGGCACTTCAGACCTCCTTTTAAAAAGCCAGATGCGTTTAATCAATTAATTTACACAGTATTGCCCCACAAACAAAAACCCCGCTACTGGGCGGAGTGTGTCCTTCAAATTTGTTTCCCTAATTTATGACTAATAAAGAATATTGTTGACTGCGTTAGACAAGATAAATCTTTGAGAATTAATTACAAAAAATAGAGAAGCCGCACCTAAAAATGAGGGTTCCCGTTAGAGATATTTAGTGTCCGGGGTGGGGGGTTTCGGAAATACTTTAAATAAAAAAATCGGATGAGAAAAAATTCAGCCTCTCATCCACTTGGCAGCCAGCCAGCCCAAAAGAATAAATCCTCCAAGGATAAGCCAGTTGTAGGTATTCCCGTAGGTAGTAACCGGGAAGTGGCTACTGATCATGATCATGATCAGCGGCACGGAAATATAGGTATTGTGTTTGGAACATCGCTTGGCCCTTATGGCCAGGGACATGTCCGGTGGTTCATTATTCTCAACCGAAGCAATCATTTTTCGTTGGGCAGGCAGAATGGTCATCCAGACATTGGCTGTCATAATAGTACCAAAGGCAGCCCCAATATGCATCATGGCAGCTCTTGAACTAAATAAAAGGTCCAAACCAGAAAAAAGGGCAATGATCAAAATAAAAGAAATAATGGATCCGACAATTTCATTGGTTCCCAGTGGAGAGTTCCACAAAAGGTGATAAGCCCCATACCCGAAGACCAAAACTCCGATGCCAATCAAACTTGCAGTTAACTCGGACATTTCTGAATCCTGCTCAAGCATAAGTCCGCCCATATAATAGACGAGGATGAGGAGAAACATACCGCTGATCCAGGTAAGGGCAGACTCCCACTTGAACCAATGAAGCGTCCGGGGCATAATCCTGGGTTTTGTTTGTTTTTCCACCAGGTAGAAACCGCCGCCATGGACCATCCAGAGTTGTCCGGATACATTTTCACCTGCATCCGGGTCAATTTCCATGGGGAGTGTCCTTTCCATCCAGTTAAATAAATATGTTTGTCCAATCCAAGTGATTCCGGCAATAATGTGAAACCAGCGAAAGAGCAGGTTAAGAATTTCATGGATTTTGTGCCATTCCACGATTTTCAACTGCCCCGGTAAGTGGAATAACCGTATGGACTCAATAATAGGGGCACATGGTAATGGGTATTTGGATCATCCAGGGTAAATACAATTGGTATAACTGAATAAAAACTATCTACACCCTGGGATCGAAAATAAGGGGAAACGTTGAAAGTTAAACGATAGGTCCCTGGCGACATCGATTCAGGTTCAATGAAGAAATTGTTGACCCGACCATCCGTATCGGTGCGGCCTTCACCCACGGTTTCCCACGATTCCTGTGTACGCCGCACTTCCAACACGACATGGATGTTTGCTGCCGGTTGTCCTTGAGCCGTATCCAGGACATGGGTTGTGATTGGACTTTTCATAATTGTCTCTCTTGCAAAATCTTTTTGAATGACCGTGTCCGGATCTCTTTCAGGGTGAGTCCCGCTGCCTCGGCATCCTTTTCCGTAATGGCTCCGCAACTGATACCCCGGAGAAAATAATTCAGTAGTCCCTGTCCGGTGGCAGCATCGTCAAAGACATCCCCGACCAATGTTACCTGGGCTGCTTTTTCCATAAACGATTTCAATCTTCGAGATGTGGACTTCAGGCTTTCCAGGAAAAAAGAGTAAACCGCAGCATAGCGCAGGGGAAACTGAAACGGGTGCAAATCCCACCCTTGGTAATACCCATGTTTAAGGGAATGTTGAATGTTGGTGAAGTTTAATATCCAGGCCTGATACACAACTTGCCGGTTTTCTTCCATCTGACTTTCTGTTAATGGTTTTTCCTCCGTTGGCCGGTGTGGTCCCACGGGCATGATATTGGTAGCGCCATCGGAAAGACGAATGCCAGTACCCCCCAGGGCGACTTGCATCATATGTCGGGCAAAATCGCAAACCGGATGCGTCATACTTTGGTATTCGGCAGTGATGTTGGCGGAGGCGGTATAGTCGTAAACCCCGAAGTGTGCACCAATGCATCTGCCGTCTGCTGCCTTGACCAGTGTAGGCAGGGCTGAATTTCCATTGCTGTCCAGGATGGATTGGGGTGTCTCGATCATCAGTTCCATTTGGAGCGAGCCAGCGGAAATGCAGATCTTTGCTTCCAGGGCATCAAACAAATGAACCAAAGAGGAAACCTGTTCGGGAATGGTTACTTTCGGTAAGGTTACAACAAAATTATCCGGAAGCTTACCCGTTGTCTTTTTCAAAAGGGACGTGATGAACAGGTCTAGGGTTCGGATCGACCGGTTTTTTTGTTCTTCTGTCAGGGGTTTAATTCGGATGCCAATAAAGGGCGGAAGTGAATTTTCTATCATACCTTTTGCCACTTCATCAGCGGCCAAAACAGCATGCATATCCTCTTCTTTGTCTGGCCGGTTTCCGTACCCATCTTCAAAATCGATTCGGAAATCCTCTACAGGTTCACGCACTAATTTTTCCAGCACACGCTGATACACAGTATAAGCAAAAAATGCTGCTTCATTGGTTTTTTGGACAGCACCAAGGTCTTTTCCCAATTGATCTTCAAGAGCGGATATCTCTTCTTTCGAATTAGGGAGATGCTCATGTCCCTTTAATTCCAGAGCTTTTGAGAAATCAACAAAGTTCGGTGCATATGCTTTCAGGTGATTAAGAGCAGCGGTCCCCATTTTTTTTGCGGATCCTGCCTGGAAAATATGTGCGCCTCCATACACGGTGTGAACCGGTTGCCTTTCTGGGGATTCTCCGGGGTGAGCTGTGTTAAAAATGGTATTGGCAGCTTTGAGACGTACATTAATTTCGTCAATAATATCGGGGGTAAGGGAGGATGTCATAGTGAAAGAAGATTATCTAAACGTAGTTGGGTGATTTTGTTTTGTTCTTTAGCAGCGATTAATAGTTCAGCCTCTGGATCGTTCTCCAGTCTTACCTTTAAAAGTGCCAACATTTCTCCAGCTGATTTTCCCGTTGCACAGACAATAAAAATATATCCAAATTTTTCTTCGTACAATCGATTTGATTCTGCCAAATCTTTCAAGATATTTTCGCCAGCCTCTTGGATTCCTGACTGTTCCTTTTCAGACCATGATTTTGTTTTTTGAAATTTTTTGCGCAACGAATCAATATCCCCGATTTTAGGATGGTGAGAAAATGCTTCAAGCCAATCTTCAGAGGTCAGTGAAAACCAAATATTTTCAGTCAGATTAAAGAGCTCATTTTTATGTTGAAAAGGGCGAAAGGCAGTCATTTTCTCTGCCCATTTCGAAGCGCCACAGCAGATCGCAAATTGTTCCAAAGCTTCAGATTTCGGTAATGTATTCAGGGTGTCAAGTGTCATCGTATTATAAAAATAACAATAAAATAGTTGGTTGTTATCACGGGACTGGACGGCCAATAATTCGCAATCGGCTTACACCACCATCGGGGTAGATATTAAATCGAATATGGGTGAGCGTTTCAGTCTGATTCGATGCAATTGAAAAAATGTTTTCCTGGTTACCGAAAAGTTTTGAAACAGGCAGCAATTCTTTCCAATTAATAGTATTTGTGAGAATAGCGTCCCGATCCGTATCGGGTTCAACGCACCCTTCAATAGAACATGAATCAGGAAAATTTCCTTTGAAATGGTATGTATCCACCACAATCCGCTCAACTATGCAGGGGCGTCCAAGTTTGAGGATCACCCAATCGTGTCCGGGATCACGTCGCCGTTTCGTTTCCCAGCCATCGCTCATGTCGGTTCCAATGCCAGGCTTGATCAGGTTTTCCATGTGACTGAAATGCATGTCGCTACAGGCAAGCGTCTCACCGCCATTCTCCGAAGCGGCTGCATCTGTGAAGGAATCGCGATCATCCGCACTGTCTTCAGGCTGTCCGTAAACTCTGAATCGGGCTACGCCCCCATCGGGATAAATATTTAGCCGAAGATGAGTAAAGGACTCCTCATAATGAATCGCGAATCGGTTCTGTGAATCTCCCTGGATCTCAACCCTGGAGAGAATTTCCGTCCATTCAACCTCATCCATAATTTCACCTAAAGCAGTAAAAGGAGGCACCTGGCATGCATCCACGGATCCATGAGACGGAAAATTCCCGACGAAATGGTTAGTGTCAATATCCAATTCCTTTATCATGCCTGGTTTCCCGAGACGCAGGATGCACCAATCGTGCCCAGCGGTTCTCTTCCTTCGAGATTCCCATCCATCCATCCATTTACCGCGATCGGTGTATTTGTCGGATATGAAGTCACCACGCCCTGGCCTGAGTAGGTTTTCTTTCGGTGCAAAGAATTCATCGCTGGCCAATAAAGTGCGGCCGCCATTTGATTCCGAGGCAAGATCGATGAGATCTTTTTGTAGTTTAGGCACCATGATTTCCCATTACTATTTTACCATGAGGACGCCCCACAAAACTTCCATTGTTAAAAACTTTTTGTCCGCGAAGAAAGGTCTTATTTACGGCGCCGAACAAGTTCTCACCTTCGTACGGTGTTAGTTTATGTTTGTGATGAATAGCTGTTTGTTCTACCAAAAACTCTGCCTCCGGATTCCAGCAGACCAGGTCCGCATCATAGCCGGGGGCAATCTGGCCTTTCTGTTGGCCTTTGCCAATAAATTTTGCAGGTCTTTTGCTCAACCAGTTTGTGAGTTGAACTAAGGAAAATCCACGTTGTCTACATTCCGTCCAGATCACAGGAAGGGTAAACTGAATCGATGAAATACCCCCCCAGGCCATTTGAAAATCTCCCGTATCCAGCTTTTTCAATTCCGGAGTGCATGGTGAGTGATCCGATGTAATAAAATCGATTGTCCCCTTTTCCAATCCCAACCACAGTTTTTCCCGGTTATCAGCACCCCAAATCGGAGGGGCGCATTTGAAACGTGTATCTCCATCTGATATTCGTTCGGAAGCGAAATGGAGATAATGTGGGCAGGTTTCCACAGTAAGGGGCAATCCTCCATCCCGAGTCTGGGAAATTTCAGGTAAAATGTCTGAAGAAGATAAATGAACAATATGTATGTGGGTCTCATATTCCCTGCACAACTTGATCAATAGTTTGATCGCATTATTCTCCCAGGATTTCGGCCTGGTCGCCTGAAAGCTCTCATAGGTTTGGTTGCTATTCGATGTTTCAACACCATTTTCTAACTCAGCATGTACTAAAACCGGAATCGCTTGATTGACAAGAATGGATAGCGCTTTCCGAAGATGACTTTCTGCCACCTTTGGAAATTCATCAATTCCGGAATGACTCATAAACGCTTTGAATCCCAAGACGCCTGCATCTACCAGCGGTTCAATATCCTTAAGATTGTCCGGAATGAGACCGCCATAAAACCCGCAGTCAATCCAAAGTTTCTCTCGGGTTGAAACGGTTTTTTGCTGTAGCGCATTAACGGTTGTTGTTACCGGAATACAGTTTAAGGGCATGTCCACAAGGGTGGTTATCCCTCCTGCTGCTGCTGCTTTTGTTGCCGTTTCAAACCCTTCCCAATCGGTTCTCCCGGGTTCATTTATATGAACATGGGCATCCACCAGCCCCGGCATAACCACATCATTTCCTAGGTCTTCGGTGGGGCAGCCTTCAGGGATATTTTGTAAAGAAACGACATCCAGGATTTTTTCACCCTTGATAAGGATTGCAGCCGGATTTTCACCTTCCGGTGTAATAACTCTTTGGCTGGAAATGGCAAAATTTGGAACGGGTTCCATTTAGTTAGAGAGCTGATCTCTTTTTTGAAGTATTTGTGCGGCCACGCTGATGGCAATTTCTTCCGGTGTGTTACTGGCCATGGGAATGCCTACGGGGACGGTAAGCTGGGACAACTGATCTTCTGTGATCCCGTCACTTTTCAGTCGCCTAGTTATTTCAGCTATTTTCGCCTGGCTTCCCATGACGCCTATGAAAGGAAAGGGTTGATGAATGACACCCAGTAATCCCCGAACATCGGAAGCCACATCCGTGGTCATGACCACTACCTGGGTTAGTTCAGGATATTGTATCAGGGTAGCCACATCTTGGTAATCATCAACGATTTGAACTGTGTGTGCGTACTTGTTTTCTCCCACAGTGGATACATTTGCCCGTGTATCAAACACAAAAACATCATATCCAAGATGTTTCATTACTCTTGACAGTGCCAGGGAGCAGTGCCCGCCACCGATAATAGCGATCCGTTTGAAATTCTGAAGTTGTTCTTCATAAAGCCAATTATTATTATCCTGTGATAACTTAATTTGAAGTTCGTGGACATCCGATTTTTGTTTCTGAACGGCCATCCCTGAGGGATCAATCGAAAGTAAAGCAGACTGGTTATGATGTAACAAATGGACTATTCGCTCGACAGATTCACCATCTTTTTCGGGACGGCAGAGATAGTACAGATTGGTCTGTTTACCGGCACAGATCATGCCCGATTTTTCTTCCGGTCCAGACTTTCTGTGACTGAGCGTCTGGATTTCAGGTGTATAACTGCCATTTTCAAGGATGTCTTTTGCCCGTTTCAACAGGGTGTATTCCATGATTCCGCCCCCGATGGTTCCCACAGGATCTCTGTTCTTAGCCACCAGCAATTTGGCGCCCGTGGTTCCGGGAGAGTGCCGAGTGTGTTCCGCTACCATGGCCAAAAATACATTTTGACCCTCTCTCAACCGAGATGCGACGGTTTCCCAATAGCTGTTTCTCGAGTTTGAAACCAAATTAGGTGGATTCCTCAACCAGGGTGTCAGCTGTCCTTACAGATTCTTTTAGCATTTCTCTGCTTTCATGAGACTCCGATTGCGGAGGCCCGTACAATCCGGTAAGGACTTTCTCATGAGTAAAAGGCGCATCAAATGTCGAATTGAAATTTGGATTAAACGCTCGGATGGCATTTTCAAGGGCATAATAAGCACCGATGCCATACATCAATGGCGGTTCACCCACCGCTTTCGATTTGAGGATAGCCATCTCACTACCTTCTGTATCCAGCGGTTCGATGATGACCTCTTTCGGGATTGAATATATATCCGGGATCTTATAGGTAGACAATGAATTGGACATCAATTGACCTTTCCGATCATAGCAGAGTTCTTCCATGGTCATCCAGCCCATTCCCTGCACCAAGCCGCCCTCAACTTGCCCAATATCCACACTGGGATTCATAGTTTTGCCAAAATCATGAACAATTTTCACAGCATCAAACGCATACGTGCCGCGCACACAATCAATAGTTACTTCAGTCAAGGCCAATCCGTAAACATGGTATGCAAATGGATGCCCTTTCTCTTTTTCCATATCGAAATTGATAGTTGGCGTGGCATAATGTCCGTTTTCCGTTAAACAGACCCGCTTTAAAAAAGCCATCAATACAAGCTGACCCCAACTTATGTCTGTCACTTTTCCTTTGCTGTATACTTCCTCATCTTTTATGTCGATATCTTTTGATGTTACACCGAGATGATCGGCAACACAGTTTTTCAATCTTTCTAACAACGCGTTACAGGCCTGTTGCAGTGCTTTCCCATTAAGGTCTGCCGTGGAACTGGCTGCAGATGGCGATGTATTGGCTACTCTAGTAGTATTTGTTGATTCAAGTTTAATGCGCTTTGGGTTAAGAGAGAAAATTTGAGTTGCAATCTGAAGCATTTTTGTGTTGACGCCCTGGCCCATTTCCACCGCACCGGTACTCACACCCACGCTGCCGTCAGTGTAAATGTGAACCAGAGCCCTGGCTTGGTTCATGGGAGTCTTGGTAAATGAAATTCCAAATGTAACAGGCATGAGGGAGAAGCCCTTTTTTACATCTGAATGGTGTGTATTGAATTCATGAATTCGTTTTTCAACAGCCTGAATATCATATTTCATTTCCATATCCGACCATATTTGCGCCAGTACAACACCATCAGCTATTTGGCCATAGGGAAATTCATCTCCGTTCTTAAGTAGATTTTTTTTCTGCAACTCATGGGTTGAAACGCCTAACTCACACGCTGCATGAGCTAAAGCAGATTCGATCACAAACATGCCTTGGGGGCCGCCAAATCCTCTAAAGGCAGTGTTAGGCGGCAAATTCGTTCTACAGGAGTAAGCGGTCACGTTAACGTTTGGAATGAAATAGGAATTCGTTGCATGAAAAAGAGTTCTTTCCATCACGGCTGGCGACAAATCAGCAGCGGCACCGGCGTTTTGAAAAAATATAGCTTCATAGGCTAAAATTTTTAATTCATCCGAAAATCCAATCTTAAAATCGGAACTGTATGGATGTCTTTTCCCCGTCATGCGCATGTCATCCTGACGGTGCAAGACTACTTTCACGGGTCGGTTCAAAATCTGGGTACCCAGGGCGGCCATAACTGCCCATGGCGTAGCTTGGTCTTCTTTTCCACCAAAACCGCCGCCAATTCGAACAACATCAACTTCAATCTTGTGCATCCCAACATTTAAGACTCTGGCTGTTGTTCGCTGAACTGCGGTGGGACCCTGCGTAGATGATGAAATTCGTATGTTCCCATTTTCAAGGGGGATAGCGTATGCCCCCTGGGTTTCAATATATAAATGCTCCTGTCCGTTAGTATTGGTTTGCCCCTGGAAAATATGGGCACATTTTTCCCAGGCTTTTTCGGTGTCCCCTAAACAAAAGGTCCGGGGAGGTATGATCAATTTGTTTTTCTTTTGTGCCTCACGAGGATCAACTATGACTTCCTTCTCTGAAATACGGATGTCAATGAGCTTCCTGGCTTCAAAAGCGATCAGGTCTGATTCGGCGATAATCAGTGCCATTGGCTGTCCCTGAAAATGTACATCCGTTGACGCGAACAATGGTTCATCTGGAATAATGCCGCCGATTTGATTCTCTCCGGGAATGTCTTCATGGGTAAGAATCTTAATAACACCAGGTAAAGCAAGTGCCTTCGTGTAGTCAACAGATTCAATATGTCCGTGTGCAATTGGTGAATCAAAAACAGCCCCGTATAGTGCTCCCTGGACGGTGGGAATATCATCCAGAAAAATGGATTTGCCAGTGACATGTCCTTTCGAATCAATGTTTTTCATATCAGTTGTTCCAGGGCGAATTGGTTTGGAAATAGTTTGATGAAATGTGCATAGTAAAGCTGGCGAAGCAATATTCGTTTATATTCCGCTGATCCTCTCACATCGCTGATGGGATTGATCTCAGATTGAAGAACCTCATTGGCAGATTTGATATGCCGGGGTGAGAGTTCTTTCCCGCGAAGGTAGGTGCACGTTTTGCCCATGTACAATGGGATGGGTGCAACACCTCCGGCTGATAAATGAATTTGAGTGATCTTATTATCGGAAACAGATATTTGAACAGCTGTATTGACGCTGGCAATATCAAGAGTTATCCGTTTACTCACTTTTTCAAAATTGAATTCGGTATTCCTATCTGGAATATCAAATGTAATAGCTGAAATAATTTCTCCTGCTTTTTTATCAAGGTCCTTGTACCCTTTGTAAAAGTCTTTCAAGTGGATGGTTCTGTTCTGATTGTTTTCAGTCAATGTTAGTTTGGAATTAAGGGCCAGGAAAAAAACTGTGAAATCGCCAATGGGCGATCCATTCACAAAGTTGCCCCCCAATGTGGCAATATTTCGTATTGGCGAGGATGCCACCAATTTTAAGTGTTCTGCTAGTTGGGAAAACATGGCCTGCAAGTCATCAGATTCTAACAGGTCCGTGGCAGTGTTTCCGGCGCCCAATGAACAAACTCCGTTTTGGACATCTGTGAATCTTAGTTCAGAAAAATTAGCAATTATATCCACATCCTGATCTATCAATTGATCATATTTTTGAACATAAAGGTCGGTTCCACCGCCAACGAGCGTTCCATTCCGATGCGGGTCTTTAACTGTACTCAATTCCTTCAGCATCGCTGGAATTTGGTTGAAATAGGATGGAATGAACGCATGATTTACAAGCCATTGGATGGTTTCATTTTGGTCCTTTCCGGTTAATGAATCGGTAATATGTTTTGCTGCTCTTTCGATGGACTTATACCCGGTACACCGGCAAATGTTACCATCTATGGCGGCGATGGCATCTTTATAAGAAGGTTCTGAATTGGAGAGGCAAAATCCAGTTAATGAAACAACAAAACCCACGGTGCAGAAACCGCACTGGGTACCGCTTTCGTTAACCATAAACTTTTGAACTGGACTTAGATCTTCCATATTGAGACCCTCTACAGTAACCACATGTTTTCCTTGAACATTACCAAGAGGCGTAAGACATGATGTTACTTGCTTGTAATTCATCTGCCCATCAATTAAATCACCGATAAGAACAGTACAGGCTCCACAGTCGCCTTCCCTGCATCCAATTTTAGTGCCGGTCAGACTTTTGTCATACCGTACAAAATCAAGGAGAAGTGAACCGCTCGGTTTCTCCTTTTTTATCTTCTGATTATTGAGAATGAACTCGACCATTAATATTCTATTTTTTCAGTGTTATCCCGCCACTGTGTAAAGGCCGCTTGAGCCTCATCTCTTAATAACTGAGTTGTTGGAAGTTTTCGTTGGCTGATGGATACTTCCAACTCATTGTATATGAAATTGTCGTCAAAGTTTATATCAGCAGCATCCTTTTTTGTGTTGGCAAAATATATCCTATCTGGCCTGGCCCAATAAATGGCGCCCAAGCACATGGGGCACGGTTCACTACTGCAATAAATTTCACAACCATCCAACTGAAAGGTACCAAGTTTTTCACATGCGCTTCTGATGGCAACAATTTCCGCATGTGCTGTGGGATCATTGGATTGGGTTACTCTATTAACACCGGAAGCAATGATATTCCCATTTTTTACGATGACGGTCCCAAAAGGACCGCCTTTTCCATTTTTTACATTCTCAACGGATAACCGAATGGCTTCCCTCATGAATTTTTTTTGTTCCTCCATGGCGGGTTAATTATGTAGATAATAGTTTTTGATCTTCTGAACCACCTGATACTTTACCATCTGCGAAAGGATACTCGCCTTAAAACTGTTTTTTTCTATTTCAGCGATTTGTTTCTTAGATAGATCTAATGCTTTTCCTACACCAGTGTAATTCTCATTTATATAGCCGTCGAAATACGCCGGACCATCGGTTAATATGTGACAAATTCGTCAAATAGTGTTCCCGTATGAGTGATATTATGCAAAATTCCATCGGAAATTAATGACGACTATTACATTATTTTCTATAAATCGCCCAAATCTACCACCACATCCACAAACAAAAAACCTGTTATCCCCCGTTTAGTATCTCCCACAACGACTTAATTTTAAAAGATTTTGGCTAGTTATAAAAGGCTAGGCATATTACACCTGAACCTATTAAAGAGGAAAGCCCCATAAAAATACGGGGCTTATTGGTGAGAAATACAAGTGTAGGGGTGAGAGGATTCGAACCTCCGACCCCCTGCTTCCAAAGCAGGTGCTAATTGGTCATTTCACTCTCGACAATTGCGTAGTTTTTATTTATTGTGTCCCGAATATTCGTGTCCCGAAACACAGATTCCACTGGTTCATAGTAGCCAGTATCTATAGTGGGGAAGTCTCGTTTTAACCGTTTTAGATCCAGTTTAAAGTAGATTTCGGTTGTAGCAACAGAGCTATGACCCATCATCTTTTGAACCTTGTAAACAGGTACATTTTCCACTATCCTACGGACTGCGTATGTATGGCGTAATGAATGAAAGTGTTTTATCTCATCAGCGCCAATGAAACGGAGGGTTTTCTTGAACATTTTACTGATATGACTAGCTGGATCAACAAGCGTTGAACCATAGCCAGTTTCAACCCAGCTTTTTAGTTCATTGAATATCTCCATTAGTGATTCAGAAAGTTCAATACTCCTCGGTCTTTTACCTTTAGATAGATTTGGTATATCTAACCAACTACCATCAAGTGAACTAATGAATGTTTCCCGTAGTCGGCAACCAGTTTC
>Ga0208571_1000027_pt1 | contig 59413 bp, 55 predicted proteins | sample DeeseametaMP0103_FD_184223 | JGI IMG/M metagenome (GOLD analysis project Ga0208571, IMG submission 184223) | Marine microbial communities from the Deep Atlantic Ocean - MP0103 (SPAdes) | ecosystem: Environmental > Aquatic > Marine > Oceanic | place: Atlantic Ocean | collected 2010-12-22
TGGTGATGGAACATGGGCCGGGTTTCTTGAATCTATAGACGTATTAACCACTCCAACAAGCAGGCCCGGGGCTGATAAATTACAATTGGATATTGAATTCAGGTTCACCGATAGCGGTTCCAATGGTACCTATTTTAAAAGTAACCCATCGGTAACTAATGGGATTCAAGAAATTCAATTTCCTTTTGAAGTATGGTCTGTCGAGGAAGATAAGCAGATCGATGCTGCGCTTTATCACATTGGCGGCGGCAACCCTCTTGTCGAAGAGGATCCAGATAATCCAGGAAGTTACAAGTTCACGATCAATTTTATGTTAATACCTATATATCAAGACTATACTGGTACTGTCTTATCTGATTATCACTCCAATACTAACATGGGTTGGGGTTTACAATTCGATAAACAGACTACATCTTTTGAGTCGGGGAATATATTTCGCGTCAACTTTGTGAATCCGTTATTTCCCGGAGTTGATACCTACACCATTGAAACCGCTGGATCTATGGCAACAAGCGGTGATGAATTGAAAGCACAGTTAGAGGCGGTCAATGTATTCCCGAACCCCTATTTTGGACAGAACCCTGAAGAGCGTAATCAACTAAACCGGTTTGTGTACTTTACAAATCTTGGCGTTGGGAAGACGACCATTAGAGTTTTCACTATTTCTGGGGATCTGATTCGCGTTATCGAAAAAGAAATTGATTCAGAAAATAGTGCTGACCGACGGGCCCAGTGGGATCTGCGCAATTCATTTAATATCCCGGTTGCAAGTGGAATGTATATTGCCCATCTTTCTTTGGAAGATGAAAATGAGAACTCTATTGGGGAAAAGGTTATGAAATTAGCTGTCTTTATGCCGGAAGAACGGCTGGACGTTTATTAAACTTTTGTTGGAGAACGTAATAATGAGACAAAAAAATATACGTACTTTTCTAGCGCTGATCGTTATCATTAGCGTGGTAGCTAATATTGCTGAGGCAGGTAGTAAAAAAAGACGGGGCACAGCAGGCGCACAAGAATTGCTGATCCCAGTAGGATCGCGCGGTACGGCCATGTCTGGTGCCTATGTGGCTGGTATTTCCGGCCTGGAGGCAATTGAATGGAATATGGCAGGTTTGTCAGGCATGTCGAATAATGGCCAGGCCATGTCTTCCTATTCCAGCTGGATAGCAGATATTGGTGTAACGTCTGCTGCAATTGCCTATTCATTTGGCGGTAATAGCGTGTTTGGTGTATCACTGAAATCGCTTGATTTCGGCAATATCCCGGTCACGACGGCCCTATTGCCTGATGGAACAGGTGAAACCTATTCTCCCAGTTATATGACAATAGGCTTTTTATTCTCCCGTAAAATGACCGATAGGATATTTTTTGGATCCACGGTTAAGTTGGTCAGTGAATCCATTATGCGCGAGGCTGCCCGAGGTGTAGTTATTGATGCCGGTGTACAATATAAAGCAGACAATGGATTCAGTTTAGGTGCTTCATTGAAGAATTTGGGTTTGAATATGATATTTAGTGGTGCTGACTTAGAAGAATTCCATACACCGGAAGACGCGGAGCCAGGGACAAACACAGAACCGCGTCGTATATTTTTACAGGAATTTGAAATGCCCACCACCCTAGAGCTGGGTATTTCGTATGGGGTGAATCTAGGCCCATCAACAGGGACCATAGCTGTGTCGTTTTTGAATAATAATTTTTCCTTTGATGAATATCGTTTTGGTGCAGAGTTCTTGGTAATGGATATGTTATCATTGCGGGGTGGGCTCAGTATGGGTTATGACCCAGAACCGTATGGTGTTGATGGCTTGGAAAACACTGCTGATGATGAGGACGATGAAAGTGGTTTAGAGTCTGGCAGCGAAGAATTTATTTGGGGTCCAACCCTTGGTTTTGGTTTGGACTTGGCAAAATTAACAGGACTTGGATTTTCGGTAGATTATGCCTACCGTACAGCGAAGTTTTTCGATGGAGTTAGTTGGTTGACCTTAACGGTCGCTTTCTAAAATTCGGGAAAACATAAAGACGAAAAGTAACGGAATTAATTTTTTCCGTTATCGTCTTTCTTGCAAGAAAGAGAAAAATAAGGAGTTAATATGAGTAACAAGTTAATAACAGTTGGCCTGATGCTCGTCCTTATGTGGCCTTTGATGGCGGGAGATAAAAGTTCCCCTGCCCAATACAATGGCCCCACTAAGGACATGACTACACTTCGATCCATACCTAATGTTGGATCAGATTTGTATGTTATTGGATCAGAAGTCGACTATGATGTTGTTCTCACCGAAAATGATGCTATGCGTGCACGCATGTCATATGGCTTCGGCCGCGGTACCAATGATACGCTGGTCTATATCCCAGCAGATGGTGCCTGGAATGGGCAATTTATTCAAAGCCCTGGTGATGCAATGTTGGTAATGTATAAAATGCCTGCAGACGGAATCATAAGAGGTGTGAACGTCCCTATCTATCAATGGGGCACAGGAGATCAGCAGCTAACTTTATCATTGCATAGGATTTCCTATCCATCCACTAGCGATGGCGGTACATATCCAGCAAGTGCCGTAGATGGTGCTGGTTGGATCGGTGGTTATGATATGGACGCCACTACTGGCTTTATGCAAATTGAAGGGACAACCTATTCAGCTGGAGGAACGGCAGGAATCTGTGATCCGGGTGATGCAGTAGTAGCCGGGTCACAAGATCCGCTAGGAACTACTGCTGGAACTGGTCCGGCAGGAACACCTACAATGGGTTTGGCGTGGCCAGATGGTTTTAGTAGTGTCATATTGAATCCAACTGCTAATCCAGAACAAGCTAGTAACTGGATAAATACAATAGACTGGGGCTCTGAGCCAGAATTTGCGGCAAATGAATGGATTGGAATTATGTTCCAATATTCCGGCGCTGGTGGTGGTGATGACGAGCCTACTGGTTTTTACTATGACGCGGCCGATGGAGTCGTTGAACCATGGATCTTTGCGAAGTTCTATAATAGTTGTGGTGGAACCTCAGGTAACGGTGGCTGGCACATTCGGCACTGGATGGTCAATGCACAGATTGCTGTTGAATTGACCAGTGATCGTGGTCCGATTATCCAATCTATGACCGCGCTTCCAACTACGGTTTCAAATGATCCGAGACCCTTTGCAGCAGTAGTTACGGATGATGACCCTAGTGGTGAAGGAACCGTTGGTGTTGCAGCTGTAACTATTACCTATCAGGTGGATTCATTGACAGCTGAAGTAGGAACTGTAAGCTTGACATTAACAGATGGAACTGCTGAAGACGGCACTTGGTCAGGTGACTTTCCTGGGCAGCCACCTGATGCAATGGTTTATTATCAAGTAACAGCCATTGATAATAGTGGTCTTTCAACAATGACGGCGATGAAAAGCTATTATATTTTTCAGGCGACCGCTGGAGCACCATTGTTGTTTGGCAACGGTGGTCCTCTTTATGGAAATCCGCTCTATGAACCATACTTGTATTATGGTTGGGGCCAGAATCCATTTGATTACTGGTCAGCTAGTTATGGAAACCTAACTGCTGATTTGCTAAGTAATTATAGCGTAGTCTTTGAACGCGCTTCTGAAGGCCCAGATTTCGTCGCTGATGAATTTGCAAAGCCTTGGTATGCGGAAGGGAATAAAACCTGGATTGCTGAAGGTGATGAATGGTTAGGTGTAAGACATGGTTGGGCTGCGACGATTGCACTAACTTCTGCCGATTTTGGACATACGCTTGGAGTAGGTACGGTTCTTTCGGATATTAATGGTTCAAGTAGTGCAATATCCAGGCTGGTACCAAACGCAGATGATCCGCTAGGTGCTGTCATGGCAGACTACCTGGATTCAAATGTAGTCACGATGCTTGTAGATACAACTGCAGCTGATACAGCTTCATGGGATACAACGTACACCTATGGCAGTTCTGTGTTGGACTATGATCCAATGTATGATCCTGGTCATAGTAACTGGCTGGATGGTATTACACCCCATGCTGGAGGTATGACCCCATACAATGGTTACTATGGTGGTATTGATTCCTTGGGCAACCCGGCGGCAGATGCTGAACTCGTAGCTGTTGCCGTTTATTCGCAAGCCGGTAGTGGTAGTAAAGGTGGTTTGATCGCATTTGATCAGATGAGCCTTTATGCCCGTGTCTACGATGACACCGGTGGTGTTTCCTATTCACATTGGATTGGTCCTGAGGACTACTATGGTGATTCGCCTGGTGGTTTAGTTAAAGGTATGATGGACTGGGCTGCTGGTATTTTAAGTGTTGATGATGATGTTATCAATACTCCAGACAGATTCAGTCTGAAAGGCAATTATCCAAACCCATTTAACCCAAGCACGAATATCATGTTCACGCTGGGTATGGCAAGCGATGTAACTGTTAAAGTTTATTCGATCCTGGGTGAGGAAATCGCCACCTTGCATAATGGCAATATGATTCCAGGTGCACATTCCATACGCTGGAATGGGTTAACCAACAATGGTTTCAATGTTGCTTCGGGTGTTTATTTCTATCAAGTTGATGTTGCTGGTCAAGTCAAGACCGGTAAGATGATGCTGTTGAAATAATAGCCTAAACCTGTACTGTAAAAAGGGCGACTTTATTAATTTAGAGTCGCCCTTTTTTATTGTAAGATGAATAAACAATTCACATTCATAATTATTGCAATCTTTGGCCTTATTTATTCAAGCTGCAGCAAAAGGAGTAATGATGGTGACGTGGCCACCTACCGCGGTGGATCAGTTATTAGATCAGATGTAATTAAACATATTAATAAGAGTAAGTATAAAAAGTTATCAAATGATGAAAAACTGACAACAATACAAAAATTGGCCGCAAGAAAAATAGTATATAATTATTCGGAGGAATTGATTCTAGATAAGAAAATACATAATGAAACCAAAAAGCTTTTAAACGATGAAATGCTGAAGCAAGTGTTAGATCATCTTGTGAAGAATTTTTCGGTAAGCGATAGTGTGTTAGATTTTATTTATAGATCAGAATCAGTGAAATATGTTATTCAGGATATTGTTGTAACCCATCGCTTGACCATATCATCAAATCATGATCGTTCTCGGAAACAAGCGTATGATCGGGCGTCAATTATTCGTAACCGTATTGATTCTAATAACCTCACATTCAATGAGGCTGTTAGTATTTATGCGGATCATCCAGTCGTTAAAATTGAGAATGCTATCATGGGGCCATTACGTTATGGAAAGCTACCTAAAGAGATTAATGATATAATCTGGCAATCTAAACCGGGAGACATTTACGGTCCGCTGGAAACAAAATTTGGCTATCATGTATTAAATATTGTAGAACGGAAACAGGGTTCATCATCTGTAGATACCAATAGAAAAAAATCCTTACACAAAGAGATTATGAACGGCAAATATCAATTGTTGGATTATTATACGGATTCCTATGCTGAAGAATGGTTCGAGATGTTTGATATCGAATTATTTATTGACAATATAGATACTCTGTGGCAACATGCTGAGGCGGTAGACTTGTTTGTTGTACCTGATGGAGTATCTTTACTGCGCCTGCATGAAACAGGTTACGGAGCACCTCTGGCAAGAATAAAGGATCAAATGTTAACTATCGATTGGTTCATAGAACAAGCGCAGCAGCACGGCAAATTCAAACAATCAAATTTTGTGAAAGCTTATTTTCTCTATAACACGTTAAAAGATTTATTACGTAGGTATGGTGCCATAATGTGGTACGATATAAATGATCAATTTGATAAACAAAAAACGCTCCAAAGGGTGCAATTAAAGCAGGAAAAACTACTTTACAAGCGTTATGTTGCCCAGGAAATGAAAATAGACTCCATGCTTATAGAAAAGGTGATTTTAAATCGATTGGCGCTCAGATATGATATTCAGGTTCGAAAAGATCTGACCCTTGATTAGTAACTAGCTATTAGTGAATAAATCAGTTAAAAACGGATATAGCACCTCATATTGCTCGCCCTGGCCCAGATAATATTCACCGCCCTTATTTTGTAAGATCATTTCCCAGTGTAAGTGGGCACCTGTTTTTTTCTTAAGGGTGCTATCCTTGGTTCCTGTATTCCCGGATCGGCCTATGACCTCACCGCGGCGCACGGTTGATCCAACAGTAATGCCGGAATTTATATGCGACATATGCGCATATATGGTGACCGCACGATAACCGGGCACCAGATCAAAACCATGATCAATGTATACTGCTTGTCCCAACAGCAGATGTTCAAAAACATCGGAGGGGGTGCGTCCCAGTATTTTTGCATCACCCAAAACATCTAGCCTGAAATCTGCTGACATTTCTTGATAACCGTGTTCCGCACGAGTTATTACACCGTCGGCTACTGCTCGGACAGGCGTCCCCCAGTTAACATAGAAATCAATGCCCCTGTGCGTGCCGTGCCTGTAGGCCCGTGGTGCATTAGGCAAGAGTAACTGTTGTTCGGGTACGGGTACGTTTTCACACGGTAAAAGTAGTTTTAAACTTTTTAGACTGTTAAGGACCGGTGGCGTAGTTGAAACGGAGAACAATGGCAGAATGGGTACGGCACCGGGATAGGTATATTTCTTAATTATAGGCAATACAATTGTCTCAATGAGATTGCGGTCTAATGCCAATTGTAAAATACTAGAACCCGGAGTTGTTGTGAACCCTGTGACCCGATAATCCAACGCACCATCAGGTAATGATGCAATGATTACATCTTTGATTTCCGGTGCAATATTCTCATTAACTGTACCATCTAAATACTGGTCCAATACATCAGTATTATCATCTGTCATCAACTTTTTAAAAATTGGTTCTATTGATTGTGAACCGTGTGGTATCGTAACTGTAGCGTAAAATTTGTCTTCTGAAAATGTCAAAATTGATACATTTCCTGCCGTACCGATGGAACGTGTTTTAGGTGATCCGGATGGTGATGAGTCAGGCGGTACACTGCAACCGGTAAACAGGGTAAGGAGAACCAGTAAATGAAGAAAGGGAAAACGGATCATTCAGTTAAATGATTAACAAGCCTATCCAGCGCATCGGTAAATATGGTTAGCGGATGTCCGCTCATTGAATCCAAGCAAACTGCGGATAGGATAGATGTAACTTCGTCTTCCTCTGATTCGTACTGCTTTGATAAGAATACTTCAATTGTTGGTGGATCAACGGTATCCAGGCAGTCCCGCAGCGCATATTCGTAGCGGGCCCAGGCCATGGGGGCCAGAATGATACCCTGTGCCCAGTTACGATTACGGTGTATGGTGGTCATGGCCTTTTCGATCTTATGTGTCTGTAGAATTTTCAGAGTTAATTCTTCCGGGCGTTTGTTGGCCTGCTGGCGCAGACTGCGATTTATTTTATCCAGCGTTATCTGCTCCCCGCTTTTTGCTGATCGCAAGCCAACCAGATTGAGATTGGGTCCTTGCACAATAAGGATATTCATGATTGTGTCTCTACCCTATTGCAACGGTATTAAGTTACCCATGATGTACCCCAGGACAATACCGATCAACAGGGCAATAGTCAGCACGCGTGATTTGACCAATTCATTCGTATACCCTTTTTTGATTGCTACGATGCTGACCCCATGACCTAGGGCGTTGATTATCCAGAAGATCGGTATGGTTACTACTTTAATCAATATGGGTCCAATGATCGGGATCATGGCAATCAAGGCACCCAAACCAGCAAATACTTGTGTAAATATTCCCAGGACCAGCGTGGTGAAAACCACAATTTTTTCATCTACACCGTATTGCAGTGCAACAGCCACACTTGCGCCAATTAATACCCAAAGCAGAATTTGAAATTTGTAATGCTTAAAGAATGATTTTTTTTCACTCATCTTGAATAATGGCCTCCAGCGTTAAGCCGTACACCTTGGCTGATGCTTTAATAATACGTTTATTATTGTTTTTTTCCACCCATAATTGTCTAACTGTATTTTCTGCAACTATATTTTTCATAAAATAATCGGATTTTTCAAGCAAACACTCATTATCCTTATTTGGAATAAGATCCAGCCGGAAATGATCGCAAAGAATATCTTTATCCATAACCTTTACAGTTACCGTATCAGACCACAAGAAACGCCCCCTATATGAACAACCTTCATGATCCATTGGGAACCACTTTGTGTCGATATATTCAAGCGAATCAACAGTAATACGTGCCAGCAGAGTAAAAATTGTTTGGACAGAGTCAGACACATGTACAGTATTGTCGTTGTAAGTCAGTGTACTATCATTACGGTTAAAATCACAAGATAGTTTCTGCTTGAAGCTGCCCTGTTTGATCTTTTTGGAAAAATGGCGTAATCCAAAATTTGTTGTATCATAATGTGTGGTATAGTTGTTATCATGAGGCCAGATATAATCCAAAATACCAATAGATTCAGTATTAAAGGTGATCTTACCGGGCGCTTCAGACTTCATTTCTACCGCAACGATAGGAAATGACCAGAGCGTTATTTTGTATTCCTGACCCTGCAGATAAATACTACTGGCCAGAAGAAAAATCAAAATAGCTTTAACAATCATCCTGCCAGTCATTCCTTCCATCGGAACTGACCTGTAAGGCCCATAATACCAATATAAGGTATATAAAGCGGCTGCAGTAGGCTCCAGATCAGGTAATCCTTTGTGCGAATTGGAATATTCAGCTTGGCTGAACCCGTAAAAAGTACTAAACCATCACTAATCATTTTAATAATGAACAATAAAGGCATTATAAAAACCGTTTCTTTAATAAACCAGCCGATCAGTAATACGCTGTTACAAATAAATGCTATTACTAAAAAGAAAAGGAAGAATATATTTGTTTGCCATAATGAACGTGAATTTGATGACCAGCGCGTGCGTTGATTGATGAATTCTTTTACAGTATTTATTGGTTGTGTAATAACAAAACTGGCTGGATCCGTATTAAACTTTATGCCGAAGTCTTTGGATATGGATTGTACCAGATACATATCGTCTCCGGACCGTTTTTGTGCCACAGGGTGAAAACCATTTACATGTTCAAATGCTTTTCTGCGGTAGGCAATATTTTGTCCGGAGCCGGACCAACCTTGCCCCCAACCGATAACGCCGGCATTTGCTGCCGTAATGCCCAAAAAATCAAGTCCCTGATAGTATTGCAGGAAAGAAGGTTTCGTGGTGTCGATTGTGGATCTGCCAACCACTATACCTGTATCATCATCAAAGGCCTCTACCATACTGCGTATCCATCCAATAGGCACGCTGCAGTCACCATCGGTTGAAATGATTACCTCACCGTTTGTTTTTTCAATGCCGCGCGTTAATGCGCGTTTCTTAGGTGTCATCTGGGGATCGGTATTTTCGACTTTTATCCCCTGTACAGTGGAGTACAGTTGCGAATAGTCTTGAATAATATTCCAGGTTCTATCCGTGGAGCGATCACTTACTATAGTAATATCCAGCTTGTCCTTTGGGTAATCTTGCTGTGCTAGATCATTGAGCAGTTCCTGTAGTGTATCAGCTTCATTTCGCACTGCTATCACGACGGATACCCCAGGAAGGTATTTAGGGGTGCTGTTATTTCTTAAGCGGTGTAAACCGGTAGTAAAGAACAGTGTGAACAGGAGGTATACGCAGACACTTCCCCAAAAAAGGTAAGTAAGGGCCACGTTAAACCGGCAGAAATATCTTTGCTATGACAAAATAGAGCGTTACACCAAGTATATCGATACTTGTTGTAACAAAAGGGCCGGTTGCAATAGCGGGATCGATGTCCATACGGTGCAATAGTAATGGCACAAAAGATCCAAATGCAGTAGCTATAAGCATTGAACAAGCGATCCCTAAACCAACTACAAGCCCCAAGTATGGTGAAATATCCACAAAACGCATTATAGCGAACAATCCTAATAATAAACCATATAGAATACCTAGTATTAGACCGACACGGATTTCCTTGAAAATAATGTTGATGTTGTTGCCCACATTTACCCTGCCGGTAGCTAAACCGCGAACGACCAATGTTGATGTTTGTGTCCCTATATTACCACCCATTCCAATTACCACCGGTATAAATGCAGCCAGCGCCAGTGTGCTTTGCAAGGTATTATCAAAGATACCGATTATCGCTGCGGCGCAAACACCACCGACCCAACTAGCAAAGAGCCAGGGCAAACGGCTGCGGGCATTGTCCCATGAAGATTTCATGAGAATTTCCCTGTCCTTACCGGCGCCAGCCATTTGTAAGAAATCCTCGGTTGCTTCTTCTCGGATGACATCCACAATTTCATCCACGGTAACTATACCAAGCAATTGACCTTCTTGATCGATAACAGGAACAGCTAAATAATTATATTGAGAAACAATTCTGGCAACCTCTTCCTGGTCAGTTTCCGGTCGTACAGTTTGCAGGGACCTGATCATGATATCCTTTAGTCTGGTATCTGGCGGTGTCGTCACCAGATCCCGCAAAGAAATGACACCAACCAACCTTTCATCATCATCAATGACATAGAGGTAAAATACCATCTCTGAAGATTCGTGATCCTGCAGTGCGTTGATTGCCTCCTTTGCTACAGTATTTTCATACAGCGTAAATACATCAGTGTACATAAGTGTACCGGCACTGTCTTCCGGGTACCCCATAATCTCTTCGACTTCTTCTTGTTCTTCACTTTTCAATAACTCCAGAATGGCCTGAGCTGCTTTTTCATCAATCACACCAAGTATAGAAGCCTGGTCATTTGAGCTGGTGAATTCTATTAGGTCTGCCACATGTTGCGGCGCTTCATTTTCAATTAGTCGTTTGATAATCGATTCATCAAGTTCACCTAAAAATTCACCGGTGTGTTCACCAGGCCGCATGATTGTGAATAGTTCGTTTTGTTCGATTTCCCTAAAGAATCGGAACAGCAAGGCCATATCAGCAGGGTGCGTTTTTTCTATCAGCTTGATCAAATTGGTATTTGCCTTGCGTCTTAAGAGACGGCGAAAAGTGTCCCGCAGGATAATAATTTCATTGCTGATCATTTTCTGTCTCATACTATTACCTCAGTAACTTTATTTAAGCGTGTAAAACCAGCCCATAAGCTGATAGCAGCCAAGGCAATAAAAATCGGTGATACATGATTATTCCATAAATAATACGGTTCAATTGTATCCGAATAATTTGTAAGGACCAGGGCCGTACCATTATTTAAGCTATGCAGGATTAGACTAGTTAATATTGAACCTGTTCTCCAGGCCAGATAGCCAAGGATTACCCCTAAGAAATAGATTTGTATAATCCACACTGGATTCATATGTATGAATGCAAAAAATAGGCTGGTTATCAATACAGCACGGGTGATATCTTGCCATGATTCTTCCAGCAGTTTTTGTAAAAAACCCCGAAAAAGTATCTCTTCACCCAGCGGTGCTAATATAACCACAGTTAATGCCAATAATAGGCCAATAAGTGTCGAGTCTATGATCAGAACATCTGATAGTTCAGCCAATACTTGTTCGTGTCCAAATGCGTATGCCAGGATGCGATCCATCTCATCCACTAAGGGTATCAAGCCCAAGGATATAAGTAATACGCTAAGGACAACCGGAGAGCTTATTGCCCGGATACGAAGCCTGCTAAGAATCGGTTCTTTTCTACTGATTAAAAATAGTAATAGGGGGACAACCATGAAGCCCTGCCCGACAAACAAGGCGGTATAATTATAGAAGTTTTGGTTATGCTCGTTTGATTGTACGGTGCCTGCCGCGGCGATTATTGACGCTATCGCCAGCGAGGAGAGCACAGAAAAAATGACCACTCCAAATGCTAGTTTGACTGAGACAGTTTGGTTCATTTGTCAGTTCAGACCCAGGTTTATCCTGTTCTTGTCTATCCATTTTCGAAAAATTACGGTTATTGGTCCTGAAAGGAAAGAAGTTCAATTAGGTTCCTAATTACAGATTATTTAAGCAATATAGCATTATACTGCCTGCGACTGCAGCATTTAGCGAATTGCCAGATCCTTTTGCAGGTATGGATAAGGAATACTCGATATGGTTACTATTTTCTTTTGATATACCATGTGCTTCGCTGCCGATAACCAACACCCAGTCCTTAACGCTGTGATTAAAATTGACAATAGGCATTCCTCTGTGATCAGCACCAATGATTGAATGATCTGAACTTTTGAATTGATGTAGATCGCAATTTGTCACCATTTGTAAAAAAAAATGTGCGCCCATACCGCTACGTATCACTTTTGGATTGAAAGGGTCAGCGCAATTTGATGACAACGCTACCTGTGTTGTGCCGAACCATGCTGCAGATCGTAATAATGTGCCAAGGTTTCCGGGGTCAGCGATTTTGTCTAAATAGAGCCAATTAGATGCCAAGGTCGAAGGTAATTCCATTATCTTAGGCAATGAACAAACAGCTAGAATTCCCGATGGAGTCACTGTTTGTGTGATCTGCTTCATAGTTTTTTCATCTATGAGCTCTGGTTTCAGCACCTTGTTAAACCGGTTAGACATTGATTGATAATCGATAGATTCCTGGAATCTAGCGGTGACAAATATTCTGTTGATTGGTGCCTGGGCACGCAAAGCGGATCGAATGATGCGCAATCCTTCAATCAAATATAGACCGGATTCATTACGACCTTTTTTGGTAGACAGCCAGGACAGTTGTTTGATGTCAGTTTTACTGATCATCGTCTGTAAACCACTTTACCATTTACAATTGTAAAATGAACGGTAACGTTGGGAATTAACGCCGGATCGATTGTACTCAGATCCTGGGATAGGACCGTGAAGTCGGCCATATATCCCGGCTCTATTTTTCCAAGGTAGGATTCGGCAAACATACTGTATGCGGCCCAATTGGTAATGGAGGCCAGTGCCTGGTCTACTGTCATTCGTTCATTTGGCTGCCACCCCCCAGCAGGCCATCCGCTGGTGTCTTGCCTGGTTACTGCTGCATGTATACCCAATAGTGGATTTGGAATTTCCACTGGCGCATCGGAACCGCCGGGAATAACGCTACCTGTTTGCAATAGCGATTGCCAAGCATATGCTTCATGAATGCGTTCGTTACCCAATCGTTCATCTATCCAGTACATGTCGCTGGTACAATGTGTTGCTTGCATAGATGGGATAACGCCCAAATCAAAAAAACGGGTCAGATCATCGCTGTGGATGATCTGCGCATGTTCAATTCTGTTTCTGGCATTGTGGGCACCGGCCCCTTCAAATATATCAAGAGTCAGTCGGTTCGCTCGATCGCCAATACAATGGATTGCAACTTGAAATCCCGCTGCATTGAATTGGTTTACCTTCTCAGTTATTTTTCTCTCATCTGTTAAATTAAGTCCGATGTTTTTTGGATCATCTGCATATGGTTCTAGTAACGCCGCGCCGCGGGAACCCATGGCCCCATCAAAATATATTTTTACAGTACGGACAGATAAAAATTTGTCAGTGATATCTGGACCTTTGCTTAAAAATTCCTGATAATCCTCAGAGTTGTTATTCAACATGGCGTTGACGCGGATAGTCAATTGTTCTTGTGCAATTAATTCTTTCAGTATTTGAACTGTTTCTATATCTGTTCCAGCATCATGAATTGCGGTCAATCCAAATTGATTCAATTTTCTGACAGCGTTTATTATTTGTCGCCGTTTATCATTTTTACTATTATCAGGAACAAACATTTTAATCAAATCCATGGCATTATCAATAAATACTCCGGTTGGATTGCCACTGCTGTCACGGAGAATTTTACCGCCTATAGGATCCGCTGTATTACGGTCTATACCGCATATGGATAAAACATTTGAATTCACCCAGATAGCGTGTCCATCAATTCTATGCAAATAGACCGGTTGATCGTCTGCTACCTTATCGAGTTGCTCCTTGGTGGGAAATTGTATTGCTTCCCAGTCATTTTGATCCCAGCCGCGGCCTTCTATCCACCGCTCAGAGCCATCATATACTTGGGCAACCATGTTGGTGATTTCTGCCGCACTTTCGGTTCCCACTAGGTCAAGTATTTCCATGGCGTTACCATATCCAACTAGGTGTATATGGGCATCCATAAAGCCCGGATACACCACACCCTTTTCTAGGTCGATCATTATATCACCGGTCAAATCTTTACCAATAGATGTGATTTTCCCATCAGCGCAGGCAATTGAATTTGCTGCTGGGTAAGAAGGTATGACACAATTACTAAATACGGTTACCTTGGGTTGATTACAACTGGTCATGAAAATAACTGAAAATACAATATATAACTGTTTTACAAGAGCTACGTTCTTCATTTGATTTACCATAGGAAAATAGTATGATTATTAGATTGAGAAAATGGGTGATTAATAATGTTTCTATTGAATGACCTAAGGAAGCCCGCTAATTTCCTCGTAATTAATCATTATAATTATAATATGTCCAAAGGCGTTACACCCCAAAGTAAAGATTATGCAGCCTGGTATACTGATGTAATTATTAAAGCCGGTTTGGCTGATTATGGCCCCGTGAAAGGTACAATGGTCATCAGGCCCTATGGATATGCATTGTGGGAGAATATCAAAGGACCGCTGGATGCCATGCTGAAAGCCACAGGTCATGTGAATGCCTATTTCCCGCTCTTTATACCTAAATCATTCTTTGCTAGGGAAGCGGAGCACGTTCAAGGTTTCGCCAAAGAATGCGCGGTGGTGACTCACCACCGACTGCGTATCACCGCTGATGGAAAAGATTTAGAAGTTGATCCGGATTCCAAACTTGAGGAAGAAGTAATTGTTCGGCCCACGTCTGAAACAGTAATCTGGTCGATGTATAAAAAATGGATTCAGTCTTATCGTGACCTTCCACTATTGATTAATCAATGGGCAAATGTTGTTCGTTGGGAAATGCGTACGAGATTGTTTTTACGGACGACAGAGTTCCTATGGCAGGAAGGGCATACAGCCCATGAAACAGCCGATGAAGCAGAGCAAGAGACCCTGAAGATTTTAGAAATATATAGACAGTTAGCGGAAGACTATCTTGCAATGCCAGTGTTAACCGGATTAAAGACCGAATCGGAAAAATTTGCTGGTGCTGATAAAACCTATTCCATTGAGGCGATGATGGGAGATAAACGCGCGCTCCAGGCCGGCACTTCGCATAATTTGGGACAGAATTTTGCGAAGGCTTTTGATGTGACCTTTCAAGATCGGAATAATCAGAAAAAGTATGTATATGCTACCAGTTGGGGCGTGAGCACCAGATTGGTCGGTTGTGTTGTGATGGTACATGGGGATGATAAAGGTTTACGGATACCGCCAAAAATTGCACCAATACAGACAGTGGTGATACCAATTGTAAGGAGTGAGGAAGACCAGGTGAAAATAAAGGAATATGTGGACATTTTTTTAGGCGACTTAATAGACCAAGGCGTGCGTATGGAAGTTGATTGGAGTAATAATTCACCAGGGTTTAAGTTTAATGAATGGGAGATGAAAGGTGTCCCGATCCGTTTAGAAGTTGGTGTGCGAGATATGTCAGATGAACAGGTGCTCCTGGTGCGTCGCGACAATGGTGAAAAGCAGGCCGTTCAAGTAAAGGAATTGATAAATATTATACCAAGAATGTTAGCCGAAATACAATCGTCACTGCTACAGCAAGCGAAAGATTTCCAACATGCCAATACAAATAGCGTAGATAATTATGGTGATTTCAAAAAAATAATTTCAAATAATGGTGGCTACATTCGTTGTGGTTGGGACGGCACTCCTGAGACAGAAGATGCTATAAAGAATGAGACCAAAGCCACCATCCGCTGCATTCCTTTTGATAGTGATCCCTCTGGTCTGACTTGTATTTATTCTGGTAAAGAAGCGCAGCACGAAGTTGTTTTTTCAAAAGCATATTAAGCTCTAAACATGATTGTTCACTCGCCGGCGGTGGTTTTAAGACGTTTTTCTTATAGCGATACAAGTATTATTGCGCGCTGTTTCACGCAAGAAATGGGGAAAATAAGTTTTATGGTTCGTGGCGCGAAGCGTAAAAAATCACCCCAGACTGCTTTCTATGAACCAATGAGTCATCTTGATCTGGTGTTTTATTATAATGAACGCCGCGATATGCAAACAGTAAGCAAGGCCAATTTCGCAACCACCTATAAAAATATTCATGGAGATTTAAAGCGTATTGCTTATGGTATGGCCGTTGTAGAGTTAACAGAAAAAACAATAACAGATTATGATCCGCACAGCGAATTATTCATCGAGTTACTGAATATACTGCATACAATTGATACTAGAGCAGAGCAATTAAATCTGGTGTACTGGTATTATCAAATAAAATTGTTAACACTACTTGGTTTTAAACCGGATTTGGATAACAGGGAGTTTACCGGTTTAGTGTTACCTGACCCCACTAAGGGTCCAAATAGTGCGCAAATATTATCATTTTTAATATCTGGCAACCTATTAGATACTGGTTTCCAGTCCGAATTAAGCGAATTATCTGTTTCTGCGAAGGATCGTAAAGTAATCAGTCAGTATATCAATACTTGTTTGTATTACCACTTTGATGGTTTAAAGGAACTGAAATCACTTAGCGTATTAAAGGCCCTGGTAACTGCATGAGTAATACGGTATATACTGGAATATTAACTACCGATGAAGCCAATAATTTTCTTTTGAGAAGTGACGGTAGTCATGTTCTAGAAGAGAATCGTATTTGGGATGGTTATATCAAACATTGGGCCGGGCAAAATGTTTGTGCTCGCTTGCTTCCACAGAAAGATTATGAAAATGGAGAGCCTATTGTAATTATCTGGCCGGATATACCACTGGCTAATGTTGATTTTATGGAACTTTATTATAATGAACGATTAGTGAAATATTGGCCTTCTTTGTTTGGTCATAGCGCAATATGTGTAAATGGCAGAATTTATAATTATTCTCATCTAATCAATGAGAATGAAGTAATATCGATTGAAGAGTACTTTTATCGTCCCGCCCTTGGGGAGTTTGCATCGTCCCCTAACACGGGGTTATTCGAAATTTTAGATGATGGTACTGCTTACTACGATAAGTTCGGTCGGAATTTCATGCGCACGATCCATGTGTTACGTGTAGAAGGGATTAATGGTTCTCAGATGCGTTCCATTTTCGATCGATTTCTTGAAATGATTCATAATACACCGGTAAACCCAAAAAAACCGGAAAAATGGGCAGATTTCAATTTATTCACCAACAGTTGTTCTACGCTTATCAAATATGGATTACAAAAATATGGATTTCCAAATATAAATGGAATCTTTCCACGGGATGTTTTTGTCAGTGCTGCCTATGAAATACTTAAATATCAGAACAGGGAAAATCTATCTGTTTCCCTGTATTCCATGCCGCAGTTGAAAGTACCAGAAGCACCTTACAGTAAAATGAGCCCTCTTACTAATCCAAAGAATTTGTTTCTAAACAAAAAATTACCTGCTTATAATTAGCAGTGCAGTACCAATTTCAATCTGAACAGGGAGACTTTTCCTTTCGCCCAAGAATATTCACAGCGGCGATTAAAATCCTGATCGGGGCAAATATTGTTATTTTCCTGCTTAAAATAATTTCTCAAAACCCCGCAACACCATTTTTCAATCCAGTAGTAGACCTATTTGGTCTCTCATCCAGTGCGGTATGGCCAAGAATTTGGCAACCTTTCACTTATCTATTCATCCATAAGGATTTTCTGCACGTATTTTTTAACATGTTCGTCTTGTGGATGTTCGGTTCGGAATTGGAATCAATATGGGGCCGGAAATCTTTTTTGCGTTATTATTTTACAACCGGTGTAGGTGCTGGATTAGTATGGCTATTGTTAAATCTAAGCAACGCCAATCATACCCTTGCCGGGGCCAGCGGAGCAGTATATGGCATATTACTTGCATTTGGTATGATGTTCCCTAATCGTACTGTATATCTGTATTTCCTTTTTCCAATTAAGGTGAAGTATCTGGTTATGTTTTTGGTGGCAACGGAATTTATTCTGTCCATGAATACCACATCTGATATCAGTCACATCACTCATCTCTCCGCTGTGGCCATCGGCTTTATCTACCTACGTTACTTTTGGCGCTGGAAGGATATCCGATTCTCTATTCGGAAGTATGTCAGTGAATTCGGCTTGACTATCCAGCATCAAAAAGAAACCCGCCGCGCCAAGCTACAGCAGGAAGTAGATCAAATCCTCGATAAAATCAATGTGGTTGGTTACGATGGATTAAGCAAGGAAGAGAAAGAAACTCTGTATGCTACCAGCCGCAAGCTATACCACAATCGACAAAAAGATTAATTACATCACGTATATAAGTGAGCCAGACTTTTACGATATGACTCATAAAACCGGTCTAGTTGATTGTCTACTTCAGGGTTACCAACTGCTTGGTGGCTAGGTAGTAATACCAAGTTAATACCTTTCGCTATTAATCTTTCCGCAACCTCACAACGGATCATATTTGTGATTAAAGCCCCCATTACAGTAGACACCGGGCCTGTTTTCCAGTCCAATCCTTCTAGTTCTATTACGCAATCGCCTGGAGGACACTGACTATCGATAATAATATCCGCCACATCGGTTAGCTTCTTTCCACTGTGATGTCCCGGCTTAGATGCTTCACAGTGTTGCCGCGCAACCATGGCAATGACCGGCAACCCCCGTTCTTTAGCCCCCAGTGCCATTTCTACTATTAATGGCCTGATACCGCTAACAGAAATAACGATCATGACATCATGTGGTCCGAACTTGAAACTCTTTAATATTTCTTCAGCATAACCATCATATTTTTCCAAATACATTGACCCTCTGAGTCCATTGGTACCAATTATGGCAGCGTGATTGGAGACAGCATCTTCCACAAGTGCAAAAAACCCTGGGAAACAACCCTGTCTCGGTGTCATCTCCTCACACATTATACGAGAATGACCAGCACCAAATAAAAATACCAGTCCTTTCCTACTGATACTATCCGCGCAAACCTCAGCTGCTTGAACGATATTGTCTATTTCGTTTTTTTTCAGCTGCTTGATTAGTTCTAGTGTTTTATTAAAATATTCTATACCAGCATTCATACCATTAATCCTTTCAAATTATTTTTATCTATTTAAATTATTTTATTAGTTCAATTCTGTGATAACCAATGCTGCACCACCCAGAATCCCCGCTTCTTCGTAAGAGGACATTTTATCCAATTTTATTTCCTTTTCCGGAATCAAATTTATTCGTTTTTTTATACTGTTCGTAATGCGAGCTACAATTTCATTATCTGCTTTTAACAAACCTCCGCCGATAAGTACAGTATCCGGATCAAATGCAAAGATCAGGTTGGTGATCAATACAGTTATTTCTTCTTCCAGCCTGGTGACTACACTTTTAGCGAAATCATCGCCTTTCTGCGCAGCTATATATATATTCTTAAAACCAAAATCATAGGGATCATAATTTTTTACCACGCTTGTTTTAATACCAGCGAGCAATGCATTATTTACCTTATCTACTATACCGGAGTGTGAAGCATGTACTTCTGCCGCCCCCGCATTACCACATACATGGCTTTCGCCATTAGGATCGTGGCTCATAAAACCAAAATGCCCAGCGGCAAAATGTTTCCCCCGCAGCACTTGACCATTAATTATAATAGCACCACCTATGCCGGTACCAAAGGTTAAACCAATTACATTACGGCTGCCTTTTGCTTTACCAAAATAGGTCTCACCCAATACCATTGCATTAACATCATTGTCGCAGATTACTGGTTTCCCAAATACGGAGGCAAGATCTGGTCCTATATCCCGGTTTTCCATGTATTCCAGTTTTCCTCTCAACCAAATCACTTTCCCCGTTGCTACATCAATTCTTCCAGGACACCCCACCCCAAAACCAATTATGGCGTACTTATTTTCAAGTGTTTCCAACAGTTTATTTGTTTTGTTACCCAATTGTTCGATGAAGTCACTGTAGGTAGAAATTTTACCTACTGGTATAAGGTCTTTGCACATTATAGTTCCAGCTTTATCAACAAACCCTATCTTTATGGATGTGCCTCCAATATCTATGCCACCATATATCATCATGCTTCGCTTCTATATTGGCGTTATATAAACGGGTATAATTCTTAGGATTATACCCATATTTTCTCTATTTCTTCTAAGCTGACACCCCTGGTTTCTTTTACCATAGTCCATGTGAAAATAAAGGCAAGGAGACAAATAAAGGAAAATATATAGAATGTACCCCCACCAAATCTTTCCATCATGACTGGAAAAAGCTGCGTCAGTATCACGTTACCTAACCACAATACCATAGTCGCAACAGATAAGGCCTGTCCCCGCACTCTGGTAGGATAAATCTCGGATAAATATACCCAAATGACTACGCCTATACTCATGGCGAAGGAAGCAATGTAGGTCATAATCCATAGCAACGTCCATTTTGCGCTGATCATATCGCTTTGCATACAGAAACCCACGAGTGTCATGGAGATACCCATGCCAGCAATACCCACCAATAAAAGAAACTTTCTACCAGCTTTATCAATCATAGCCATGCCAACAAAGGTAAAGATCAGATTTGTTATGCCGATTATTACAGAGGCCAGCAATGCAGAATCTGTTTTGAAACCAGATTCCAGAAAAATGAGTGGACCGTAATAAATAATTGTGTCGATCCCGGTAATATGGGCAAATAGCGAAAAAAGAATACCCACTATCAGTACGCGCCGTAATGATGGATGCAGTAATTCTTTTAAAGACGTCTTTTTTTCTGCTAAAGATTTTTTTACTTCTTGCAATTCATGGTCAGCATTTTCTACCCCAGCCACAACTTTGAGAACATCAAGCGCATCCTTTTCCAATCCTTCTTTTGTAAGCCACCGTGGTGATTCCAGGATAAAGAAAAGGCCCATAAGAAAAGTAGTTGCTGGCAATATTTCAGCTACCAGCATATAACGCCAATTATTAATACCAGTGTCTACCAGTAACCAGTTTGAGAGATAGGATAGTAATATACCGATAACAATGGCCAGTTGGTTCAATGCCACTAGTCGCCCGCGAATTTTAGCAGGTGATATTTCAGCGATATACATAGGAGATACCACCGACGCAACGCCAACACCTATACCTCCAATGAACCTGGCGATCACCAATTCAGTAAAAGATCGGGGTAGGGCGGAAAGGATGGCTGAAACGATAAAAAGAACCGCACACAGAATAAGGACCTTTTTCCTACCAGTCCAATCTGCAATTGGCCCGGCAATTAATGCGCCAATTACGCAGGCGATCATCAGGTTACTAACAGCAAATCCCTCCTGGTATGAATTTAAATAGAATTCTAGCTTGATAAAGGGTATCGCTCCAGATATGACCCCAGTATCAAACCCAAATAACAAACCACCTAGAGCAGCTACCGTCGAAAAAATCAGTAGTTGATTTTTATTCGTATCAATTTTATCAGACATGAAACTTTTATTCTAGTTGGCTGCTGCACCAGCGCTCGCCGTTTTCCAGTACATGATATGGTTGATTGATTTGCTCAGCTTCTGCAATGAATTTATCAGGGTTTTCAGTATTGAATTCGAACATATTGTAATGATGGGGGATAACTGAACGGGCCTCCACCTTTTTTGCCAGCCGTGCAGATTCATTACCCCACATATTCCCAGGAACGCGTCGTTCTGGTTTCCGCCCATTGATCGGCAGAAACATGACGTCCAGGTTCCATTGCGCCAAGGTATCTTCCATCTCATCGTATTCAACGGTATCTCCGCTATGATAAACAGTCCATGGACCGAACTGCACTATGTATCCTAAATAATAATGGTCATCGTTTTCATCAGTTTCCACCTCTTCATGTGCTGATGGTATGGCATGGATTAGAAATCCATTTGACTCAACGGTATCACCTGCATTCATTAGTGATAATCTATCTTTTGGTAGACTGGATCGCTCCATGGCAATATCTACTACTGCAGCAGGTACCACCAGGTCAATATTGTTATTGGATTGTACCAGTGGCTGTAAAGTTTCAGGATCTAGATGATCAGTGTGCGAATGACTGGCGGTAACTACATCAATGAAGTCAAGCTGTAGTGGATCAATAACACGTTTAGTCATACGTACGTGCGGTTTATCAGTTTTAGCGTATTTTTTAGTTAAGGATTCTGATAGGTAAGGATCCATAAGCAAATGTTTACCCAGCCACTGGATAAGAAATCCACTTTGGCCTAGCCACCAGACGTTAAAATCATCTGTATCGATTTGGTGCTTCTTTACGTCAGCGAGAAAAGTATTTCCCGAGCAGTGAGGTCTGCGCATCGCGCTATAGTTCAGCTTTTACTTTGTGTACTCCAGCGACCATATTTTGCAATTTTTCTTTTGCAGCCCATCTAGCAGTTTGGCTGAGCCCGCAATCCGGTGCAAATGATAGCCGTTCTGCTGGCGCATAGTCTAAACAACTGTGTACCCGCCTTACTACTTCTTCAACTGGTTCTATGTAATAGCTTTTTACATCAATGATACCAACGGTCACATCTTTCTTTTTCGCAATTTCTCCAATTATTTCCAATTCAGAGAATTCTCTACTTGCCATTTCAACGTGGATTTCATCTACTTGCATTTCTAGAAATGCAGGGAACATCGGGCTGTATTGCCTTGGGCTCACAGCCCGACCTTTATAATTACCGAAACACAAATGGGCCGAAAGACGTGTTTTTCCTACAATCGGTTCAACAGTACGGTTAAAAATATCAACAAATTTTACAGGATCTTCTTTGTAGGCATAACAACTCATTGATGGCTCATCCACCGTAATTTCTTTGCATCCAGCATCCAGTAATCGCTGTAATTCTTCCCTGACAATTGAAACTAACGCTTCTGTTATGATATAACGGTCTGGGTACTGTTCGTTGGGTAGTAAGCGACCGCTTAATGTATAAGGACCAGGAATGCTTGCTTTAAGGATGGGTCCTTGGGGCGCTAGTTTCTGAAGACGTTTATAATCCTCCACCACGCCCAATCCATTTGGTGCGGATAATTCTCCATGGATACTATATTTACCCCGCTGGTCATGCGCTGGCGGTCCAAATTGTCTGATATTATTTACCGTTTTTTCAATACCTTCAATGAAGCTGTAGAATGACAAATTGAAATTTCTTCTGGACATTTCTCCATCAGTTATTACATCTAACCCCGCAGAAACCTGATCCTGGATAGCAACGGTTACCGCATCCTCGATAAGTTCATTACGGTCTGGATCGCCGAATGATATGATATTGCTAAACGCATATTCATACCATCCGGGAAGGGGGTAGCTTCCAATAACGGTTGTTCTGAATGGTATGTTTTTCACAGTACTAATCCTTGGCTGTGATTGACATTATCAAAAATGGTTTGCAAATAAAACTTATTCCTGTCTTTTATCGAGAATTTCTTTTGTTAGTTTAAATATTGTATCAAAATCGGAAGTTGCGATTAAGTCACGATTTACAATTTCCGTCATTCCGCAGGCCGTAACGCAGTCGAGGTTTAGATAAGTAGCAACATTGTCTACTGTTATGCCGCCTGTTGGTATAAATGAAACATTCGGGTAGGGTGCGCTTAATGCTTTCAGTGCACTTACACCTCCAAATGCCTCAGCTGGGAAAAATTTTATTAGGTTCAAGGAATGTTTAATTGCTTGCTGAATTTCACTTGGCGTACAACATCCTGGTATAAACTGTACTTTGTTTTCTAGGCATTCAGCTACTAACGCTGGGTCAAACCCCGGAGATACAATGAAATCTGCACCTGCCTCTATCGCAGCATTCAGTTGTTCTTTTTCAATAACTGTTCCTGCGCCGAGAGTAAATTGGCCAAAACTGGCGAAAGTTTTTAGTGCCTCCACTGTAGCTTCCGTACGGAATGTGATTTCGGCACAATGCAACCCCGCATTAAGCAAAGTTTCAGCAAGTGGTGCCGCATGTTGCGGGTTATCAATGGTGATCACGGGGATTATTTGTAGCCGTGTTAAGGTTGCCTGTATGCTATTTTTATTGATCATTACTGACACTCCAGCCGCCATCAACGCTAAGAACTTGTCCAGTTGTGAATTTCGAATTATCTGACATGAAATAGACTGCCGCCCCATCCAAATCGGCCGGTTCTCCGATCCGTCCACCATCCAGCGGTTGTTTACCGGCGATGAAGTCCATAATATCATTGTCCGATTGTGCTCTTTCAGACATGGGCGTTGCCACTAGCCCAGGTGCGATTACATTAAAACGGATATTTTGGTTTGCGTAGTAAGATGCTAGTGATTTGGTAAGACCAATAACAGCTGCTTTTGTGCTGGCGTAGGCATGGGTGGCAAAGTATTTAGATGAAGGCGAAAAGCCTAACACAGAGCTCATGTTCAAAATAGTTCCTCCATCGCTCTGTTTTAGAAATTGTTTGATTGCTGCACGATTTGAATAAAAGATAGCATCCAGGTTTGTAGACAAAGTATAATCCCAGCCTTCATCAGAAATTTCGTGTAACGGGCCATCGCCTTTACCGCGCCCACTCCCGCCGGCAACATGATATAACCCATGTAGGGAACCATATTCATCTACGGCCAATTGAATCCCTTCCTGTGCTGTTGTAGAATCAGCTGCGTTCCCTTGTATTGCTGTTCCATGATTACCTAATATTTTTTGGGTTTTTGTGATCCGATCTGGTTTGCGGCCAATGGCGATCACATTTGCTCCTTCATTAACAAAAGCACTTGCCGCCGAAAATCCAATCCCCGAAGTACCGCCGACAATGACAATATTTTTATTAGATAACAACATGTTGTTCCAGAAGCACTTTACTCATATAAAGATGCAATGTAACAATCATTTTTTAAAGGTTAAATCAATTAAATTGTAACTTCCTATAATAATAAATAATATGTCTTACTTTATAATTTCGTAAAGGACAAATTACTCTTTTTTAAGGGTATAAGGAGCATACATGGATTTTGGTACTCTAATTGGTCTATTCGCCGGTGTTGGAATTATTGCTTTAGGCGTATTAAGGGGCGGCGGTGATTTATACTGGTTTTTTAGTTTGAATTCAGTGCTGATTGTTTTTGGTGGTACCCTTGCTGCAGCCATGGTGAATTACCCGTTGAAAAACATAGTAGGATTGTTTGGTGTCTTAAAGAATGCTTTTACCAGTGAGGAATATGATTATCAAGGTGTGATTGGAGAATTGGTAGAAAAAGGGGAAAAAGCGCGGAAAAATGGTGTGTTGTCCCTTGAGGCTGATCTCCCATCAATAGAAAGCACATTTTTACGTAATGGCATAGAACTGGCCATTAATGAAAGAGATCCAGCTCGCTTACGTAATTATCTGAATCTGGAAATGAGCAATATTCAAAATCGCCATAAAATGGGGCAGGAAATTTTCTTTTATTTGGGTGCTTATGCGCCCGCTTTTGGAATGTTGGGCACGGTAATGGGATTGATTATTATGATGAACAATTTTTCAGGTGGTAGTGCGGCTGAAATAAATAGCATTGATTTTGATGTAGCGAAAAAATTTTCTCAGCTACTTGGCGGCATGGGTTTGGCCCTGATAACTACATTTTATGGGGTATTATTAGCAAACCTGATATTTTTGCCAATTGGTGGCAAACTAACCCGCAAATCCCAGGAAGAGATGATGCTGAAGAGTATTGTTGTCGAAGGGATTATCAGCATTCATTCCAAAGAGCACCCGATTTTAATGCGGGAGAAACTGATGACATTTGTCCCGCAGTCCGCTCGGCTAGAAAGCTAGTTTATGGCCATTGATTCCTTTGGTATGTCCGCTGAGGAGGCCAAGGCAAAAAGTACTGCCTGGGCCGTTACCTACGCTGATCTGGTCACACTGCTGTTGACTTTCTTTATCTTATTATTGGTGATCCTCAATGATGCTGAAAAACACATTGATCGGGTAATCAATTTGCTGTTAGATGAGACCTACCAAGAATTGAAGGAAAATATTGAATCTTCCTATGTATTTGTTGATCGGGTAACAAAGGGTGTGAAAATTACCATGGCAAGCGGTCGATTGTTCAGATCTATGGATGACGGTGTACAAACTCTAGTATATCCACTATTAAGGCAGATCGGCGGCATTGTGCGTGTATCAAAGTTGTTAAATTTAGATGAAGACGAGCGCTTTAATAAATTATTAGGGGCCATAGAGAAAAGAGGCGGTTTTTTAAATGTGGAAATACGATGTGAAGGACATACTGATGACCTGCCGCTTCCAAAACAGGCACGATTTGCGAGCAATTGGGATTTGTCAACTTCACGGGCGTTGAATATTGTAAAACTCCTTAGTGAGTTCTCAAGAATACCGGAAAGCAAATTTTCTGCCATGGGATATGGAGAATTCCGTCCTGTTATCCCGATCAGTTCAATTGGTAAAAATGCAGTGGATATAAGAAACGCACGGGCGAAGAATCGCCGAGTAGAGATATATATGGATGCTTTTATTAAAAAGAATACACTCACTAATTAAATATAGCTGATGTACCGATTACTTATATTATTGATTGTTTTGCCGCTCAAGCTGATAGGTCAGGAAACGGAGGTGATTAAGAATACAAAAGTATATCTATCCCCTAATGCAAGTAAGGATAATGTTATCGGTGAAATATTTCCCGGGTCTTCGGTCACAAAATTGAAAAAAGATAAATCTGGCAAGTTTATTAAAGCCACCATCGAATTTTATATTCCTGTTGAGTCGCTTCTTGAAGGACGCGTTTCACATCCAATAGGCACTACACAAATTGCGGATAATGCGAAATACAAATTAATAGAGGTAAATCAGACTGGTACTCAGGTAGCACTTAAGTTGCGTGTGACAAATATCAGCCATACCAAGGAATTGGATTTCTCCGCGATGGTTTTATTGAAGGCTATTGGTAAAGGTAGAAATAAAGGGGAGTTAAACCCCTTCCAGGGTAAATATCAAGATCTGGCTATTATTGCACCTCGGGATCACGTGATTGCTGAACTATTCTATGATTTTAAGTCAAAGCCGAAAAATGTAGAGCTGGTCTGTACTGGTAAAATGGGTGGAGATCGGGTCTACTACACTTTGGGTTTCTGAGTTACTCAGGTTTCTTTTCAATTACCTTAAATACTTTTTCACCCTTTTTTGCCATTCTAAATCTTTCCCGAGCAAGTTGTTCAATGTATTTTAAATCAGTAGTGAGTTTATTTTTCTCCGCTTCTAAGGTTTGTTTCTGCTCCCGGAGTGTAGTAATTGCGGCTTGTATCTCGGATCGCTCAGAACGCAAGAGATATAATTGATACAGACCGTGATCTCCAAAGAAAAAAATGATGAGTAACATCAATGCACCGATAATAAAGATAGCGCGGATCATTTGCTGCTGGATTTGATTCGCCTGCTTTTTATTTTGACGTATTCGTTTGGGATTACTTCTCATTTTCCTCCCAATACTTCTTTACCAGGAAATTGGCTAGTTTCCCCAATCATTTCTTCTATCCGCAGCAGCTGATTATATTTGCAAATACGATCTGTACGCGATGCGCTTCCTGTTTTGATTTGACCTACGCCAGTTGCTACCGCGAAATCTGCAATAGTTGTATCTTCAGTTTCACCGGATCTGTGAGAAATAATTGCACCAAAACCAACTTCACTTGCTAATCTAATTGCATTGAGCGTTTCAGTAACTGTACCTATCTGATTTAATTTTATTAAAATTGCATTTATGGCTTGCAAATCAATAGCTTTTTGTAGTCGGTCAATATTTGTGACAGTTAAGTCATCTCCAACGATTTGAATCTTATATCCCAATTCAGCATTCATTGCTACCCAGCCTTCCCAATCATTCTCCGATAACCCATCTTCAATTGAAATGATAGGATATTTATCGACTAGGTTCTGGTAGTATTTAATCATTTGATCTGCTGAAAGAGATTTATTCTCAGATTCAAGCTGATAGTGTTTTCCATCGTAAATTTCACTGGCCGCCACATCTAGTGCCAGATAGATATCTTCACCCACTGAGTACCCAGCTTTATCAATGGCCGTCAGTATAACTTCTATCGCTTCCTCATTTGATCTTAAATCTGGGGCGAAGCCTCCCTCATCCCCGACGGCTGTATTAAGCCCACGTTTTTGTAGAACTTTCTTCAATTGGTGAAAAATCTCCGTACCCATCTGCAGTGCTCGTGAAAAAGAAGATGCGCCGATTGGGAAAACCATGAATTCTTGAATGTCAACATTATTATCAGCATGACTTCCGCCGTTAAGAATATTCATCATCGGAATTGGCATTTTATAATTGTTATTCGTACTCAGATATTCATAAAGGGGTTTGTTGGACGATTTAGCTGCGGCCTTCGCAACCGCAATTGAGGTGCCAAGTATAGCGTTTGCTCCAAGTACGGATTTATCTTTCGTACCGTCCAATGCAATCATATTTTGATCTATGGTCTCTTGTTGCGTTGCATCCAGGCCCTTAATAGCATTTCCTATAATGTTGTTCACATTATCAACAGCCCGGTGTACACCCTTACCTAGATAACGAGATTGATCACCATCACGAAGTTCTACGGCTTCGTGCTCACCAGTTGAAGCGCCAGATGGCACTGCGGCGCGGCCGATACTATCATCCCGAAGAATAACATCCACTTCAATGGTTGGATTCCCCCTCGAATCCAAGATTTCACGAGCGGCAACCGTTGCAATAGTTGAATCAGACATTTAAACAGTAAATCGTTTTCTCCAAATTAGAGCGATTTTTTATCTGATATCAACTCCTAAGCTCGATAAAATTTTGGAACAAACCACCTCCACTTATTCGTTAAATTCTTACTTACGATGCAAGTTAAGAGATTTAGCGAAAATTTTGCTAAGGCATGGGATGAATTGGTCTGGCGGGCAAATAATGGCACAATATTTCATACCCGCCAGTTTTTAGCTTACCACCCGCAAGATAGATTTATTGATCACAGCCTTGTTTTTTATAAAAAGAATAAACCCTATGTTTTATTACCAGCTGCAGAAGTAACCAATGTACCAGATAAAATGCTGATCTCCCATCCTGGTGCATCGATGGGATCATTTGTAGTACCCGAAGACCTTTCTTTTGCTGACGCACTTGAACTAGTGGAGACACTGAATAGTTATGCCAAGGACCAGGGATTTTCTGGGGTAAGAATTACCCTGCCACCAACTATTTACAACAAAAGACAATCAAATTATATTGACTTTTCACTCCTGCAATGTGGCTACCAATATTTGAAGCGGGAAGTAACCAGTATCTTATTTCTAGAAGATTCTATTGAAGAAAATTTGGCAAAATTTAATCCTGCACATCGACGAGCCGTACGCAAGGCACAGCGTATGGACGTGGATGTAAGGCAGACCGATGATATTGACTCATTTTATGAAATATTGCAGAAAAATCTGAAAACACGTCATGGCGTAGAACCTACTCATACTGTGGCAGAGTTAAAGAGTCTGCAAACCCTATTCCCCGACCATGTACAGCTTAATGGAGCGTTTGTTAAGGACATTATGATTGGGGGAGTAGTGAATTTTATTGCCAACAATGATGTGATTCTTGCTTTCTATATCAGTCATGATGAAGACTATCAGGAATATCGACCAATCAACTTATTGTTCTATGAAATTTTCCGTTGGGCAATATCAAATAATTATTCTGTTTTCGATTTTGGTATTTTTACAGTTAATGAAGAACCAAACATGGGCTTAGCCAAATTTAAAGAAAAATTTGGCTCCAGCGGCATCTTCAGAGACACTCTGGATTATCATTTTTAATCAATTGTGATAAAAGAGATAAAAGCACTTACGTTTAATACGTTGGTTTATGGTGCTGGTCATATCTTGGCACGAATTGTCACTTTTTTATTACTGCCGTTATATACCAACGTTTTTAATCCAAATGATTATGGCGTTATATCATTGGCCTATACATTTATGGGTTTCATGAGCGTCGTGTTGCATTATGGCCTGGATGCAGCTCTCTTGAAACGATATATACAGTCTGGTGTATCAGAAAAAACTGGTTATTTAACATCAGCTTGGTTTTCGTTTTTAGTTACATCAATTGGTTTTGGGCTATTAATAACCTTGCTCCGGAGTTGGCTGGGTCCGATTATTCTCGGGTCAACAGATCATAGGTTGATGACATTAGTGGGCTGGATCATTGCCATGGATGTAATGTGGTCGATTCCGCAATTAATTTTCCGTGCAGAAGAAAAACCACATATATATATAACCAATAGTCTGCTGAATGTATTGGGATCGCTGACGTTGAATTTGTTGTTTGTCTTGAAATTGGGAATGGGAATATATGGTGTCCTGTTAAGCAACTTTATTGTTTCCGGAAGTCTTTTTTTACTGACATTACCTGCTATTCTAAAACGTATTAAATCATCTGCAATCTCTGTGTTAGCGTGGAAAAAGATGATGCGTTTTGGCCTGCCCTTTCTTCCTTCAGGTATATTTGCGATGATAATGGAATTGGCTGACCGTTATATTCTGAAAGAAATGACAGACTTGACTACTGTCGGTATTTACAGTGCGGGGTATAAATTAGGAATGCTAATGATGTTAATCGTAATGGGATTTAATATGGGTTGGCAACCGTTTTTCCTTAAAGTAGGCGGTACGAATGAACAAAAGCCGTTATTTGCCAGAATTACTACTTATGTATTGGCAATATTGGGATTTATCTGGATTATTTTACTGGTTTGGGTGGACGACATAGTTCGGATCCAGTTAGGCAGTATTACAGTTTATGGCGTTGCTTATTGGTCTTCCACAAATATTGTGCCTTGGATCGCACTAGGATATGTATTCCATGGTTTATATTTGTTGCAATTGCCGGGGGTGTTTCAACAGGAAAAATCAATATGGGTAGCAAGTACTAGAGCCATTGGTGCTCTTAGCAACGTTGGTTTAAACGTTTATCTAATTCCGTATTATGGTGCGATTGGCGCTGCCATTGCTACTTGTGTATCCTTTATGGTAATGGCGGTGATCCTATTTAGTGTTAATCGTACGCTTTATCCAATCGCTTATGAGTGGTCTCGCTTGTTAAGAATCGCAATCCTAATGATTGCTGTTTATTTATTACATGATGTTAGCAGTCATGATCTTTTTGTTAAAGTAATGTTAACCTTATTTTATCCCGTTGGTTTAACAATGGTGGGGTTTTTGAATCATAGCGAGCAAACCTGGATTCGGCGATTCCTTAATGTTTGGCCTGAACAATCGAACTGATTGTCTCCGTGATTCGTGTAACATATGCTTTATCTCCATATTGTTCGAGGGCAATATGGCGAATTTTATCGGGATCATAAGTTGAGTAGCGATCAATCATCTTCCGCATTGCTTTTGCCAATTTAACGGGGTCATTGGGTTTCACTAGCATACCTGTGTCTGGCGATACAATTGATTCTGGCCCTCCGCAGCGTGTCGCTATTACCGGCAATCCTGCTGTCATTGCCTCTACAAGCACGACGCCAAAAGTTTCTACTTCACTAGATAATACCAGTACATGATGGTGACTAAGCATTTCGGCCACCACGGGTTTTTTCTGGTACCCGGTAAAATTAATACGCTTGCTTATGCCAAGTTTTCGCGACAATAGTTCCAGATTATCTTTTTCAGAACCATCTCCAACAATTGTAAGGATCGCATTGGGTACTTTTTCGATCAGTTTAGCAAAGGCGCTGATCAATATGTCTAACCTTTTTTCCTGGCGCAATAAAGCAATTGCAATAAATGTGAAAGGCCCTTCTATATTTTCTATTCTTAGCGAGAACAATTGCGCATCCGCAGGATTGGGGATTTGCACGATTTTTTCATTACTGATATCAAATTCTGACTGAATATTATTTTTTAATGCATTACTGGTGGCGATTATTCGCGAAGCATAATTGTAACTGTCTTTGATACATGCTTTTTGAAATGCTGTCCATCCATCAGCAATGATAAATTCTTTCAGGTGTTCAGAAACCATATAGGGAATTGATTGCTCATGAAGGTTTTTAGCCAGCGCCGCTCCTGCAAAAAGTGATGAATGGATGAAAACCAGGTCTGGTTTACCTTGTTTGGCAATGATATGTTGGACCAATATTGAAATTGATTTTTTATAACTTTTGAATGCTTGTTTAGGTAGCTTGGGGTAGGGATTGAGCGCCTCTGTTTTATACACAATCATTTCATTATCACTTACCGGCATGTTATCATTTGGGTCTGGTTTGAATTTTAGCACATCACGGGCAGAGTGTACGATGTGAGCGGCAATTGTTATGTTGAAACCATGGCGTTGCAGTATTAGCGCCCGTTCCCGAAAAAACGTACCACTCTCTGGGTGGATATTAGTTGGATACCAAGATGGTATAATTAACAGCTTCATTGAATTTGATGTGGTTGTAAATTTACTTTCATTATGATTCAAACCATCAATGAAGATTAATCAATGTTGGTTAGTATTAAACCTTCGCTTTGCTAACTTGAAATGATTCAGGAACTAACCGGTTCCAATTTTCTTTAATCAAGCAAAATTATGAAAATCCTGTATATCTCTCCTGAAAATACAGTTGGCACATTAAGCTTGTGGAAGAAAGCACATGAAGCCCAGGGCAATCAATGTGAGTTTATCACATTATTTAAGGCGCGGAATGAATTTGATCCTGGCATATGCTTAAATTTGCCATTAGTCGCTGCAAAACCTTGGTATATGACTGGCCGCCATAGATATTACCAGTTTTATAGAGGTCAGTTGGGTGATTACCAGGAAAAGGATGGTTTCCCTCCAATATGGGAGCCACACTCCAAATTGGAAAGGTGGTATTTTAATTTTCGCGATTGGCTATGGCATTTCAAAATAGAACCGGCCATTGAACAATACCAATTAATAGACTTCGACATTATCCACCTTGAATGGGGACTTGAGCTTTATCGGGATTGCCGTTTTGTGAAACGTCTTGCTGATTCAGATAAGGCGATTGCCTGCACTTATCACGGACAAGATTTACGTACCAGGGGTGTGCTGCAGGAGATAGACAAAGCAAGTAAATTGAATATGACCAGTGAAGTGGATCTGCTTAATAAACATCCCGATATGAAATATATGTTTTTGCCTTTTGATACTAATCAATTTTCACCCAACGTTGTATTGAATGACCCAATTCGCATTTGTCATTGTCCTTCAAATCGGTATTATAAAGGGAGCGATGCAATTATACCGATATGCGAAAAACTGGTTGAAGAACAGAAAATAGAATTTATTTTGTTAGAAAATAAACCGTTTGAAGAGGTACAGAGCATTAAACAGACGTGCGATATACTCATTGATCAGGTTCATAATCGCGGCGGGTGGGGTTATGGCATGAATTCAGTGGAAGCGTTGGCAATGGGTCTTTGTTGTGTAACGGAATTGGTGCCCGAATATGTGGGGTTTATTCCAGATCACCCATTTGTTAATGTGACTGGCGATACTCTTTACGAAACGCTGGTTGATCTGATCAGCAATAATGAGAAAATAAAAGAATACCAGCAAAAAGGTCAATCTTGGGTACAAAACCACCACGATCTTTACCAGACTGCAGATATATTATATGGTTATTATAAAGATCTAGGTTGGGTATGAATAGTATAACAAAAGTAACAGTTATTGTACCTTGTTATAACGTAGCGCATATCGTTGACCAATGTATTGAAAGTCTTCTTCAGCAAGACTACCCTCAGGATAAATTTTCGATTATAGCCGTTAACGATGGATCTACAGATAATACAAAAGAGCTCCTTGAACTTTTTAAAACGCATCCAAATTTTTATTTATTCGACCATGGTAAAAATAAAGGACTATCAGCAGCACGAAATACCGGGATTGAAAACAGTCAATCAGAGATTGTATGTTTTTTGGACAGCGATATGGTCGTACAACCCAACTGGTTGCAACTAATCGTGACTCAACTTATGGCTGAAGAAGTTATCGGTGTTATCGGAGATACAACCCTGCCGAAAGGGGAAAAGTCGAATCTATTGGATCATTATTTTTACAGTGCACAACGTGGCGCGCGGCAATTTGGTGAAGGCTCAGCTATCGGTCCTACGTGGTTTCTTTTCAATAATACAGCTGTGAAAAGATCTGCCATTAAAAAAACTGGCCTGTTTGATGAAAAATTTACTTCATATGGTGGCGAGGATACGGATATGGCGATTCGTTTATGGCATGATTTTCCCAATGAATTACGCTTTTCCTCAAAAATAAGCGCAGAACATCATCACAAAAGAACCTTAAACCAATTTTGTAAACAGATGGAAACGTATGGGCAGACCAATCTTCCACTTCTGTTGGATAGGTACCCAGAATACCACCAAGAATTAGCAGGTGATTGGGTAACTACTTGGAAAGGGATGTTTTTATTCAATGCACTGCTTAGTAAGCTTTTGCGCTTAATTAATATAATATTACCGAATATTATAATAACCCGATATTTGGTTATCTATAGCGTGATTCGCGGCGCTCGAGTAGCATTTTATCGTCAGTGATTATTCGCTATTGTATTCAAATTAATTTCATTAATCATTATACATTATACATTTTTTTTAATTCTAATGTTGAAATATATAGAAATGTGCTTAAATTTGGCCAATTCGATGAAGATATTCGTAAGATCGAATACAACATATACCATGAAACGGGGAGAATAATCCCCGTTTTTCTTATGAACCAAATCAAGGAGGAACAACATGGCTGATGTCTCTTCAACCGTTAATTCCGTAGTCAGTGGAATTATTAGTCTAATTAAAGGGCTAATAGTTTTCTTTATCTTTGCCAACATTCTATATCCAACAGGAATGGATCCAATATTGGGTCTTACCGAACTGGTAAATTCCTTTATAGATGGCGGCCTGGCAGGCCTACTCGCACTGTTAATATTTGTTTCTTTCCTGTAGGTTGAAACAATAGGGTATGACGTTGGGCTCTCTTTTCGAGAGCCCAAACTCTGCCTTAACATATAGGAGGATAAATATGAATGATGCGATAGCAAAACTTACTGGTTGGGTTACCAAACTAACCGAATTACTAATTAGTTTAGTTATCCTTGGTATAATCGTTGGCATATTGTTCAGCGATCCTTTCGGTGTCATCGCAGGTGTAGGTAACTTGTTCTCGCAGATTGGCGATAATGGATTGGCGGGTTTACTAGTTCTATATCTTATTTATGTGATGTATCCGAACAAATAAACCGATTATCACATTAATTAATGACAACGCCCCTTATATCGGGGCGTTGTCATTAATTAATCATATTTCTGATTTTCAATTAAATAATATATAAACTTTGGTCATGGCCAGCGTGGTTATTCAAAGAAAATTGTTAATGCATGTAGCTGTTTTATATTTAATTAGCGGGTGTACTGATTACAAATTTGGCCAATTAGATTTACTCCCCAAAACAAATATAAAAACAGCATTGGATAATTTGACTGTGCTTATTCCCCATAGGTACAAGGAAAGGATTACGAGACGCTATACAGATGGATCACCTGCCATCATTCGCACCTATGATATAATGTATAATGATCTAAAGAAAGAAATGCGCTATCACCAGACAGGATCATTGCGACACGAAGCAATGTATGTCAATGGAACCATTGCTCCTGATAATTCAGCTATCTGGTGGTATCCTAACGGAAATCGCGCCTCATTACTCGTAATTGATGATGACTTTAATATGGTTCAAGGTACTATTTGGTATGAATCTGGACAAATACAGTTTCATTTTGAAGACGACGATTATTACTGGTGGAATGAGGCTGGTAGAATTGATCGTAAGGGCAGTCTAATTGATTCTAGTTGGTCGCTACCTGTGTGGTCGTATCGCGGTCGTTTTATTGGCACTCGCCAACTAACACAGCTTGAAAATCGTTTTTGGATAGAAAAGTGGGTGCTGTTTAATAATGATTTACAACCTGTGATAACTGGTAATGTTGCGTGTTCAATGCGTGACAGTTCTACTGTTGATAGGATCATTAATGAAGAATGGTCGTTACTTGATTCGGCCAAAAGTGTAGCAGAATTACAAATAGCTGCCCAAAGGTTGCTCAATTTGATTCACGGAGGCACCCATTTTGTTACTGGATCTGATTGGTATTTAAATGATGATGTAGATTTATTAGAACCAATAGATAGCTTGGGAGGCAATGAAAGTTTTATATCATTTATTGGCGGTGAACCCAGTAAGTACTTTAAAGGAAGACAATTCAATCAGAATTATTATTTGGAATTTTTCCCCGATGGCTATTTTACACATTTGTGGTATGATCACTATACCGATTCAGGATATTTTCGTGTTAGCCCTTCCCGCAACCGTTTATTTTTACATTACGAATCAGGCATCTATTCGGGTGAAAGCCATGCAATAGATATCATCAATCATCGTAAAATTCATTATCGATTCCGGAATTGTTCCTATTTCATTGCCCCGAAACGCAGTGAGCTTACCTCGAATAGCTAGTATCATTATCCTCATTAATGTTGTCCCTGCTAAAGGTGCATTTTAGTTATTCCCTTCTTCTTCAATAAATGTTGGAAAAGGGCTGATGATTATGGGCTTTGATTTGGAATCAGGTATAGCTGGTTTAGATTCTGCAAGCTTGGTTTTGCTGAATAATCCTACAATTTGTTCAGCATTTAATAATCGGTTTGGTTTATCCGATTTGGCCATGCGAAGTGCTATGATAGCCATTCCTCATCGCTGGGCCAATGCGAGTTTACTATTATCGAGATTTGGTAATTCAGTTTATCGCGAAACAACAGCATCTATATCAATTGGTAAACTTCTTTTTGGACGTATAAATGTAGGCACTGCCTTATCATTTTATGATTTGACTATTAAAGATTATGGTAGTGATAATACACTCGGGATGACATTATCCTGGCATTATGATTGGAATAGTACACTTGTCTGGGGTGGTTCATTACACAATATTAACGTACCGAAAATATCTGCTTATAATGAACCATTACCGCAAATAATCACCACGGGCATCATATTTAAACCGCTGGATATAGCTCGAGCTCAAATAGAGTGGGAACAGGATACAGAATACAGTGGTCGTATGAAATTCGGTATGACATATAAACCACTAACTAATATCATAGTTGTAATTGGTCGCGCATCGAATCCTGATCAGCTTACTTTTGGTTTACAATTATCATTGAAAGGTCTTGCCATTGAATATGCTGCAGCAAGCCATCCAAACCTTGCTCTCTCACAGTGGTTTGGTATTGGCTTTAGTTTTCACTACTAATTATTCAATAATAGCCCAAACCTTCGATGATTTGATAATCCAGTTGGGTTTAGACCCCGAAACTGCCATATCTGAAGACGATATATTACTAATACAGAGGGCTCAGCGATCACGATCTGGTATTACCGGTGAATTGTTGATTGATCTGATGGGCCTCACCATTTTATCTGATGACGATATTTCTTTACTTAAAACTTTTTCCCAATCAAGGAATTCCGAGAATATTATCTCCGAGCCTAATATATCTAGTAGTTTAAAAATAATTTTAGGAAATATGGACCAAACAAAAGTGCTACAATTTGAAGGGTTAGATTTACAACAACTTATTGTTGTGAAAAATGACGTAAGATATCAATGGCGAGGTCAGTTACATTTGGGAGGATTAAAATCCGGCTTTATTGCTGAAAGAGATCCTCAAGAATTACGAATTATAGATCATGGTGGTGTATATATTGCCGGGGAAAACCGTGGTGTAGATTGGATCATTGGCGATCAACAGTTCATTGCTGGATATGGCTTGGTTGCTTGGCGGACAGTACCAATAAGAAAAAGTTTTGATACTGGTAATATGCTTTTTCGACGAGGGAAAGGATTAAGTCCGTATAGATCAAGCCGTGAATCTTGGGGGTTGCGAGGTATAGGAGGCACAGTGGATACACGGTATGGACGATTCATTACTTCTATAGGTACATCAACTTGGGATGGATCAATAGATTCAACTGGTAATCTGAAAGTTTCTCAAACTGGTTTGCATGAATTAAGTAGCAAGTCTGATAGTTGGTGGAATATAAATGAAGCTACCTTACTTACTGCATTTCAACACGATTATCAAAATGGTCATTTAGGTATAATTCTGACTGCAACTAAGTTGAATTCAAATAATTATTCTATCAATCGCTCTTCACAATCAATTCATTTTTCCAAAGTTTGGGGTTCATTCAAATGGATCACCGAAATCGCAAAAGGATATCACAATACTATTGGTGCCTTGATGGGGATCAGATTCAGAACAAGACAATTATCATATACCTTGGCAGCAAGACGTTATGAAGAAGGGTTTTCAGGTTTTCGGTCAAGTCCGTTTTCAGAATGGTCGGGTGCAAGTATGAATGAGGAAGGTGTGTTTCAAAATGTTAACATATCCCTTAAGGATCATAAAATATCTTTATATAGTGATCTGTTTAATAGGTATGGTGTCCTAACACATATTCCGGAATCAGTTCATGGTAGTGAAATTGGTTTACGGTGGCAATGGAAAGTGAAGCAGAAAATTTTCAGAGTACAATGGAGACATGAACGTAAGTCGATTGAAGATAATATTGGTTTTTCATCCACTTTGATACCTGCATATGTAGAAAAACATGTAGTTAAGTTTGCCTATTTATGGAATCCCTTTGATTATTGGCTTACAAAGGTACAGACATATTATACCAACTATCATGAAGACCCGCTAACTGATCAAGGATTTGGCGTTGATTTAAGACTGTCATATATGCCAAGTAGAATGCGCATTGATCTAGATTGGGTTTCCGCTTGGGTAAATGATTATAATGCGCGATTGTATTTTTGGGATATCAATTTACCAGGTGAAATGCGTAGCCGTTTATATAGCAAGGATAGTCACTCAATCGGAGTCAAAACAATGTTGAAGGCCGATAATAGAAGTACATTAGCATTCCGTTTTCGTCGAGTTTGGGTGAATCTGCCATTTTCAGGGATCTTTGATAACGAAGGTGCGTTAATTTTGCAGGTTAGTTTTTAGTTAGTACTTTTCAATCAAGTAAGTCCGGGAATAACTTCGTACCCATGAGCGCCAGATTTTTCAAAGGTTTACCCACCTTTGTTCTTTATTTGTCTATTTCATTAACCGCAATAGCCAGCGGAGCGTCCATAGATGTATTGAACCTAATCGATAAAAAGGATAATGAATTATCGGTATTGGATGGAGAACAGGAGCCTTATGTGTCTGTAAAAGAGGTTTCCAAACTTCTTTCAGATAGGTTACCATTTGAAAATGCAGCGCGGCAAAAGATTGTACTATACATTGGTAATCAACGTATAAAGATATCCAATTCATCTAGCTTTGTGGTTGTTGATGATCAGGTTTTCCAGATGTCCACGCATGCCCTTGTTAAATACGATGATATTTACGTGCCAGCGGAGTCTTTCTTTTCAATCTTGAAGCAGAGTATCCTGCCCGGTTTGGATTACGATGCTGCCAAGAAACTGCTTAGTCTTAATCTGATCGAGTTCAATATTAACGGTGTCGTTATTGAGCAGAAGTCTAATGGAACTATACTGCGGGTTAATACATCACGGCAATTCTCTGATGGTGACATTAGTTCGTTCGTGAATAATAATGGCTGGTTTTACCTTACAGTAAGAGAAGGTATTATTGATACGTCTATGATAAAGAAAACTGATACTAGGGGTGTAGTCACCAAAATAACATCAAATCAGTTTGATGAATCGGCACAATTGGCTTTTCGGCTACGCTCCGATATTATTGGACATGAGGTGTACCAAAGTAGTGATCCAAATGCTATTGTTGTAACCTTAAGAACACCATTTAAGAAACTGGCGTCGCATATTAAAGATATGAAAAACCGCTGGAGATTGGATACGGTTGTGCTTGATGCGGGGCATGGAGGTAAAGACCCAGGTACTATTGGGAGAAAAGGAACAGCAGAAAAAGACATTGTATTGGATATTACCAAAAGGGTCGGATCTCTCCTGGAAGAGAATACCCATATCAATGTAATGTATACCCGCGAAGAGGATGTGTTCATTCCTGTGTGGAAGCGAACAAAAATCGCTAATGAAACTAATGGCAAATTGTTTGTCAGTATTCATGTTAATTCTAACCCGAACCGCAATGTCCGCGGTTTTGAAACCTATCTACTTAAACCGGGTAAAACTGATGATGCTATAGAGGTAGCATCAAGAGAGAATGCTGTAATCAGAATGGAGGAAGGCAAAGCTAGAAAAAAATATAATGCAATGACTGGCGAAAATTTAATTATGGCAACAATGGCCCAAAGTATGTTTATGAAAGAAAGTGAAGATCTTGCCGCATACATACAAGAAGAACTAGACCCATTACTGGATTCACCAAATCGCGGATTAAAACAGGCTGGATTTTACGTATTGATTGGCGCCAGTATGCCCAATGTACTTGTCGAGGTGGGTTTTATTTCTAATCCAAATGAAGAAAGAAAGTTAAAATCTGCTGCTTACAGGCAAAAAGTGGCGAAAGGTATTTATTCTGGAATAATGCGGTTCAGGAAATCTAGGGAACAAGTGTTGGCCGAAGGTTGATGCCTGATAGTCGACCGATTGGTGTTTTTGATTCAGGCTTAGGGGGACTAACTGTTGCGAAAGCCATAAAAGCAAAACTACCGAATGAAAACATAGTTTACCTAGGTGATACTGCCAGGGTACCATATGGTAATAAAAGTACACTGTTGGTCACAGATTACGCCACTCAGATCACGAATTTCCTTCTGGAAGAAAATGCAAAATTAATAGTGGTAGCCTGCAATACAGCATCCGCTCTTGCCCTACCAGCATTACAATCTGAGTTTCAAGTGCAAATTTTGGGAGTGATTCTTCCAGGATCAAAAGCTGCGGTTCATGCAACACGCAATAAGCATGTAGGAGTAATTGGTACCATCGCAACGATTAATTCCAATGCGTATTCTCAGGCGTTGAATGAAATCGATTCATCGATACAAATTACTGCACAGGCGTGTCCTTTATTTGTACCACTTGTGGAGGAAGGTTGGTTGAATGGCCCAGTACCTTCAGAAGTAACCGCCTCTTACTTAAAAAGTATCAATGTGGCAAATGTTGATACATTAATCTTGGGCTGTACCCATTATCCGCTATTGAAACCAATGATACAGGAGCATGTTAATGATAATACTGTTCTCATTGATTCGGCTGAAACTGTAGCTGAAGAGGCTTCTACTATACTTCTCGAAAAGAAAATGATGGCAGATAGTAACAATAAAGGGCTATTAAAATGTTTTGTTACAGACTTCCCAGTTCAGTTCGAGAGCATAGCTGAACGTTTTTTGGGTTATTCGCTTGATAATGTCCGAACGGTTCCCATTCACTGAAATTGATAATCTTCTAGCGCATCTATATGGCCTGCGTCGGCTAGGTATAAAAGTTGGTCTAGAACATACAAATGAGTTGCTACGGCGATGTGGCAGTCCTCATCGAAAATTAAAAACAATTCATATTGCTGGGACAAACGGAAAAGGCTCTACAGCAGCCATGATCCAGGCAATACTACGTGAAAGTGGTTTAAGTGTAGGTTTGTATACATCACCGCATTTAATAAGGTTTAACGAACGAATTAGAATCAATGGAATACCAATCTCAGACAAATCCATCATTGAATTTATGGCACAATTCAACAGCGTTATTGATGAAGTAGAAGCGACCTTTTTTGAAGCAACCACAGTACTTGCGTTGTATTATTTTTCGAATCAAAAAGTTGATGTTGCCGTGATCGAAACTGGACTGGGCGGAAGATTGGATTCGACAAATGTTATTGATCCAGAATTGACTATCATAACATCCATTGATTTAGACCACCAACATATACTAGGTGAAACCTTGATGGATATCGCTGGGGAAAAAGCGGGAATTATAAAAAAACAAACACCTGTGCTGGTCTCTTCTCAAACACCCGAAGTAATGGATGTGATTCGTAAAAAAGCCCAAGAGAGAAATGCACCGATTATGTATGGCAACAATCCTCAAAAAATTACCATTGACTACCACTCAACAGGATTTGAATTGGATGGAAAACAATATTCTGTTCCATTAATTGGTGCTCATCAGGCAGTAAATGCAGGTTTAGCGATTAGGGCAGTAATGCATTACTGCCCTGAAATGAAGCAGCCAGATATACAATCTGGCTTGAACAAGACTAAATGGTTCGGCCGTTTTCAACCGCTCACCAAAAAGTTGCCTATTTATTATGATGTTGCCCATAACCCGAGTGGGATTCGTACAATTCGCGCTACCCTAGATACCCTCAACACGAAAGTTACTAATGGGATAATGGTACTAAAGAATGACAAAGATGTTGATCAAATAGTAAAAGCATTAGATGGCTTATTTAATGAATTATTTGTAACCAGTATTCCAGAATCAGAATTAATGGGTGAACAATTGCTATTTAATGCATTAAAAGCTCAAAACCTGAATTGCAATATTATGGATCCTATAGAAAAAGGATACACGTACCTCTATGACCGCGCATTAAAGGGTGAAAATGGTATCATCTTTGGCAGTCATTATGTGGCAGAATCAATTTTCAATTATTTTGAAATTAATTTTGACAATGGAAGTATATAGTGTAATTTAAAGAACTGGGTGACTTCAAAGCACACACGCATTTTCCCCCTATAGATCTTTTAAGCATATACTAAGCATTTAAAGGAACCATCTTTGTGGATGTTAATGAACTACAGTCCCAAAATATTGGGGATCTAACCAAATTCGCTCAAGACCTGGAGATCGAGGAGTTCGCAGGTCTAAGCAAACAGGAATTGATCCTAAATATCCTGGAAGCTCATAATAAAAAAGAAGGTATTATGCAGGCCCGCGGGGTTTTGGAAGTATTAAAGGAAGGTTACGGTTTTTTACGCAGTCCGGATTTTAATTATCTTCCCGGCCCAGACGATATTTATGTAAGTCCATCACAAATAAAACGTTTTGGTTTACGTACGGGGCACCAGGTGTCTGGAGAAATACGACCTCCAAAACAAAAAGAACGATTTTACGCACTATTAAAGTTAGAATCTGTGAATGATTATCCTGCAGAGGATGTGAAAAAAGTAACTCTATTTGACAAATTTACACCTCTATACCCGGATGAGAAGTTTAATCTTGAAGTAGACAAAAAAGACATGTCTACACGCATAATGGATCTTATATCACCTATTGGTAAAGGTCAGCGCGGGCTAATAGTCGCCCAACCAAAAACAGGTAAAACGATCCTTTTACAGAAAATTGCTAATGCTATAAGAACTAATCATCCCGATACAAAATTACTCATCCTGTTGATCGATGAACGACCAGAGGAAGTGACAGATATGAAACGTAATGTAGATGCTGAAGTAGTAAGCTCTACCTTTGATGAACCGCCAGAACGGCATGTTTCTGTTGCTGATATGGTCATTCAAAAAGCAAGGAGATTGGTAGAGTTTGGAGATGATGTTGTGATTCTCCTGGATAGTCTTACCCGTCTAGGGAGAGCACATAACGCTGTAATTCCACACAGTGGAAAAATCCTTTCCGGCGGTGTGGATGCAAATGCTCTGAAGAAACCTAAACAATTCTTTGGCGCTGCTAGGAATACTGAAGAAGGCGGCAGCCTGACAATTATTGCTACAGCGTTAATCGATACGGGTAGCCGTATGGATGATGTAATTTTCGAGGAATTTAAAGGTACCGGTAACATGGAGCTGGTTCTTGATCGCCGTCTTAGTGATCGCAGGATATTCCCCTCATTTGATTTAGTACGCTCAGGCACTAGAAAAGAAGAATTACTTCTTGATAAAAAAACACTGGCTCGGATGTGGATACTGCGGAAATTACTGAATGAAATGAATACTATTGAATCAATGGAGTTTCTGCAAGAAAGGATGAAAAGGACGAAGAACAACGAGGAGTTTCTGGACACAATGAGCCAATAGTTTGTAACTTTTACATCGATTTTAATTGTTGAGGTATAATTATGGTTTCTAATGCCCCTGAAAGCAGGGCAGTTTTGGCTACCTTGATCACTGACAAACCTGTAAAGAAGACAGCCTATCAAGTCAAGGGCGTATTTATGCGTCATTATCCTGACCTAGATATTATCCCTATGTTAGATGGCAAATATCGTGATCGTTATTTATATCCCAGAGTACAAGTAAAAGTACTGAATGAGCAAATCTATATTATTGGTGTTGGGGACGGGTCTGATTGTGTGTTACAGTTAATTGACAAGATTAGTACGTTGGATTTCGGCAACATTACTTTTGAGGTTAATGATAAAAATATTATCGATATGACGGATCAATTTCAACAATCTGATCAATTAATACATTATCGCTTTGTCACCCCATGGGTTGCACTCAATCAGACTACTAGCCGTAAGTACAGAGCGTTAATTAATTCGGAACGGGTGAGTTACCTTAACAAATTATTAGGGCAAAATATTGTTTTTATCGCCAAAGAACTTGGTGTCGATTTAGAAGATAAAGTTTTCACTAAAGTAAATTTAAGTTCCTTATTTCCTAAACCTGTGGATGAAAATAACTGGGGCGCATTTTCTGGTGAGTTTAGTGCTAATTTCAATCTCCCCAATTATATCGGTTTAGGAAATGGTATTACTCGCGGGTATGGCGCTATTTATGGTTTATTTAATCCACAAGATTTTCATTTTGGGGAAGGTTCTCTTGCGGTCAATCCTGCCGATAAAGATGCAGAAAGCGATAAAATGAGCGTGGAATCTGAACTGAATGGAATCAACGTAGATGATGTTCCGAAATCACGACGGAAAAGCCTGAATCAAAAGAAGAAACAAAATAGACGTTTTTCAAAAAAGTTGCTATCTGGAGAGTTCGACATCGAAGAAAACGTTCCAGATGCTGGACGTGAAAGAGAACTTGGTGGAAAAGGAGATAATAAAAAGTTGGAAGATGAAGAGCCAAATTACAATACGGCAACATATCATAAAAAACAGCATAAAATATAAATGAACCCCACATTGAATTTCTCTGATCGCGTCAATCGCGTAAAACCATCTTTTACATTAGAAATGATGACCAGAGCCGCCGAATTACGTGCACAAGGTGTTGATGTAATCAATTTTAGCGTTGGGGAACCGGATTTCAATACGCCAGATCATATCATCAAAGCAGGTAAGGAAGCGATGGATAATGGTTTTACTAAATATACTGCCGGATCCGGTATGATTGAATTGCGTGAAGCAATATGTGAAAAACTCGAGCGCGATAACGGTTTACACTATGATCCAAATCAAGTATTAGTATCCAATGGAGAAAAACAAAGTTTATTTACTGCATGTCAGGTCCTCTTTCAAAAAGGCGATGAGGTTATTATTTTTTCACCTTATTGGGTATCATTCCCAGAATTCGTCCGCTTAGCAGATGCCGAACCCGTAATTGTAACAACAGATCCAAATAATCAGTTTGAGCCGGATTTTGATGATTTACAGTTAAAGATTACAAATAAAACCAAGGGAGTAATCATCAATTCACCATCCAACCCAACAGGCGGCGTATGGTCTAAAGAGGCAATAATTAAAATTCTGGAAATTTCCGCGCAGAATAATTGGACAGTTATTTCAGATGAATGCTACGAAAAATTAGTGTTTGATGGGGAATTTGTTAGTACCCAGAAGCTGAATTCGTATAAAACTAATGTATTGACCTGTATGAGCTTATCAAAAACATATGCTATGACAGGCTGGCGCATTGGTTATGCAGTTGGTGATGCGGATATCATAAAAGCGATGAGCAAGTTACAAGGCCAAACCACCTCATGTGCGAACTCCATTGGTCAAAAAGCCGCGATAGCTGCTTTAACCGGCGATCAAGAACCGGTCGAGTTTATGAGAAAAAATTTTAAGGAACGACGTGACTTAATGGTAGAATTACTACGGAAAATTCCAGGTGTAAGTTGTTCGTTACCGGGTGGAGCATTTTATGTATTTCCTGATCTTTCACACTACTTAAACAAATCTGCGAATGGTCATATTTTACACGATTCTTTCGCACTTTGTGATTACATTTTGGATTCAGCTAAAGTAGTGACTGTGCCTGGAGATGGCTTTGGTGCACCGGGGCATATTCGATTTTCTTGTGCAGCGAAGAAGGGTACAATTCGAGATGGTATCAATCGCGTTGCAAAAGTATTAAACGATTTAGATTAAAGGAGTAAATATAATGAAAAAAGGAATCCACCCAGATTACCGCCCGGTTGTCTTTGTTGATTCTGCGACAGGCGATGAGATTTTAACCCGGGCCACTATAAAAAGTGATGAAAAGCGTGAGATTGAGGGTGTAACTCATTATGTTGTTTACTGCGATATCACATCTTTTACTCACCCGTTTTACACTGGTAAACAAAAGTTGGTGGATACTGCAGGTCGCATTGAAAAATTTCAAAGGAAGTACAAAAAAACAGCACTATAACTAAACAAATAATACGATGGCTTCCAAAACAGTTTTCTCTGTGCAGGAAGCCATTTTTCATTTATGTGTAACTGGATAATATTAATTATGAAACCCGCCATTTTGGTTGGCGGCCAAGCAGTGATCGAAGGTGTAATGATGCGCGTGCCGGGAGCCTATGCTACTGCCGTTAGAGACCCTAAGGGTAACGTGCATATTGACCGTCATAATTTTACTTCAGTAACTGAACATTCAGCATTTTGGAAAAAACCTGTATTTCGTGGTATGGCTGCCTTATTTGAAGCAATGAAAATGGGGATGGCCACGCTACAATGGTCAGCTGACATTGCAATACCTGGTGAATCTGGGAAAAATAAAAACAACCGAGTCTCTGATTTCTTTTCTACCGTTTTAGCGATTGGCCTGGCAATTTTGTTATTTGTCATTCTACCTTATTGGATTACTACAGAATTATTGCACCTCGAAAATAACGCATTGCCATTTAATGTTGCTGCTGGTGTTATACGTATAGTATTTTTTGTTCTTTATCTCCTATTAATTTCTTTGATGAAGGATGTTAAACGGCTTTTTCGTTATCATGGTGCCGAGCACAGGGTAGTATATAATTTTGAATCTGGAAGGGATATTTCAATCAGTGATGCCCAATCTTTTCCTACGCAGCACCCGCGTTGCGGAACCAGTTTTATGTTTATTGTATTGCTATCTGCTATCATTGTTTTTGCCTTTATCGATACCTTGATATTGGCTGTTTTTAACACGATCAATTTGCCAATGCGATTATTATTTCATCTGCCATTAATACCGTTGGTGGCCGGTGTGTCCTATGAGTTGATAAAATTGTCTGTGCGTCACAGTGATAAAGCTATTGTACGATTACTGCAAACCCCTGGTTTATGGCTACAATTAATAACAACACGCCCGCCAGATGATGCAATGGTGGAGGTAGCCATAACAGCATTGAAATCAGCATTTGGGGACCAACTTAATGAATTAAAGGGCAAGGAATTTATTGCTGAAGCAATAGGATGAAGGACAAGCTTGCCCAAATAATTGCACGGTATGATGAACTGGAAGCCCTATTGGCTGACCCAGCTATTATATCTGATCCGGAACGATTGAAAGACATAGCTCGGGAACACAGACAGGCGCATGCTATCGTACCTAAAGCCAATCAGTTTCTAAGTTTGCTCGAGCAGCTAGATGAACATAATATCATCATCGATGGGGATGATGACGAACTAAAAGGTTTAGCTGCGGCAGAATTGCCTGAACTGGAGCAGGAATTGACCGACTTGGAAAATGAATTAAAAGTTTTGCTTATACCGCAAGATCCTAATGATGATAAAAATACGATTGTAGAGATACGTGCAGGTACGGGCGGGGAAGAAGCAGCATTGTTCGCCGCCGATCTTTTCCGTATGTACAGTAGGTTTGCAGAGCGAAACCATTGGTCACGTGATATTATTGCCAGTAATAATACAGGCATAGGAGGGTTTAAGGAAATAATATTCTCAATGAAGGGTACTGCCGTATATGGTGTGATGAAATTTGAAAGTGGTGTTCATCGGGTACAGCGTGTTCCCAAGACAGAAACCGGCGGCAGGCTACATACTTCAGCGGCTACTGTAGCTGTATTGCCGGAAGCGGAGGATGCGGAGATCAATATCAAGGAAGCGGACTTAAAAATAGATACTTTCAGAGCAAGTGGTGCCGGGGGTCAGCATGTCAACAAAACAGAATCAGCCATAAGAATTACGCATGTTCCAACAGGCCTGGTTGTAATATGCCAGGATGAAAAATCTCAGCATAAAAATCGTACTGCTGCATTGAAGGTCCTCAAATCTCGACTTTTAGCTCAGGAAAAAGGCCGGCTAGCGAAAGAAAGAGCGGACGCCAGAAAGTCAATGGTTTCCACTGGCGATAGATCAGTAAAAATCAGAACCTATAATTTTCCACAGGGACGAATTACAGATCATCGAATAAATTTTACTTCGTACAAATTGGAAAAGGTTATGGATGGCAATTTAAATGAAATTATTGAACAGTTAAAAATTGCTGATCAACAAGTGGCCTTACAAGCAGACTAAAGCTGTGGATATGCCCGTAATTAAAAAAAAAGTCTGGCGGGTGATCGATTTAATCAATTGGGCCGATGAATATTTTTCATTAAAGGGGTTTGATAAACCCCGTCAAGAAATTGAATGGATGCTAACAGATATACTAGATTGTGAAAGATTTGATTTATATCTTCGATTTGAAGAACCCTTGACTAGTGATCAGCTGGAACTACTGCACCAATGGGTTAAACGACGGGTCAAGAAAGAACCCCTACAGTATATTACAGGACACTGTGAATTCTATGGCCGTACATTTATCGTCAACAAAGATGTATTCATACCCCGTCCGGAGACAGAACGACTCGTGGATGTTGCGATTGCTATACTTAAGGCAGCTAATAAACCTACTGTTTTGGATATGGGCACAGGCACAGGCTGTATCGCTGTATCTCTGGCGAAGGAAATACCCAATTCTAAGATCACGGGCATAGATATATCTACTGTAGCAATAAAAGTAGCTAAAATCAATGCAGATGTTCACCATGCAACAGTTCAGTTTGAAGAAATAGATTTTTTAATGAATCCATATAATAAAAAATTTGATATGATTATTTCTAATCCACCATACATACCACTAGTCGAAATGAATACTTTAATGGATGATGTGCGTTTATTTGAGCCCCATTTTGCATTAAGTGATGGAGCGGATGGTTTATTGTTCTATCAACGGTTCGCAAGGGTGGCGCCAGCCATGATCAATTCTGGTGGCCACCTGATTCTTGAAGTAGGTTTAAATACACACCCCAACTTTGTGTTGGAGGTATTCGATAAGGCATCATTCTATGACCAAACACTTATTCCGGACCGAAACGGTGATCCTAGAATATTAAAGGTTACAGTAAATTGAATTTGATTTTAGGTTTTATCAAGTTACTTCGTCCTTTAAACATTGCTGTAGCTGCATCTGCTGTATTAGTAAGCGCATATATTTTGGGTGTTTATGAACAATACTATATACTAACCTGTGTTGTTATAGTTGTCATTGCCTATAATGGTGCTGCAAATGCGTTTAATGATTATTGTGATTATGAAATTGATTTAATCAATCGACCAAACAGACCATTGAGCCGTGGAATGATCACTAGTTCTCAAGCACTGAGTTTTGCGGTAATATTATTTGCAATAGGTTCTATAACTGCATTTCAGTTGCCGTTTTATGCAATGCTAACGGCTGTTGGTATCGCTATGCCATTGATGATTATCTATAGCCTACGTTTAAAAGGAACACCGCTATTAGGTAACGTCGCTGTCGCAATGATCCTGGGGGTGACATTCGTTTTTTGCGGTTTAGCATTTAATAAGATTGGACCCATGGTTATACCGGCAATACTTGCTTTCGGATTAACGTTTGTTCGCGAATTGATAAAGGATATTGCTGATGTGGAAGGAGATAATTCTGCTGGTTTAAAAACATTACCGCTTGTTATAGGCAAAAACAAGGCAATAACTGTTGCCGTAATTAACACTGTTATAATTGGATTGGCAGCATTACTCCCCTATTTTTTCCATATTTATGGAAAATTTTATCTTATTCTATTGGTAATTGGAGTTGAGATTCCTTTAGCTATGATCGTAGTTTTATTCGTGAAATCACCATCTATATCTACGGCCAGGCAGAGCGCAAAATTGTTAAAGTTCAGCACCATAATTGGACTAACTGCCATTTTAGTTGATCATTATGCCAGCTGAATTTGTCCACCTTCACAATCATTCTGACTATAGCTTACTTGATGGTGCGCAAACGGTCCAGACCTTAGTCAATACCATTGATGACTTGCAAATGGATGCAGTTGCCCTGACTGAGCATGGTAATATGTTTAGTGCAGTAAGTTTCTACAATAATGCCAATAAAACCGGCATTAAACCCATTGTCGGTAGCGAGGTCTATGTTGCAGTTAATAACCGTTTTGATAAAAAACCTCGCGCTGAAGGTGGCTGGGGCAACAATCATTTAATATTACTGGCACAAAATTACACGGGTTATAAGAATCTGATGAAATTAATCACAGTGGGCTATTTGGAAGGCTTTTATTATCGCCCCCGTATTGATAAGGATATCCTCCGCGAATTCAGTGATGGCCTGATATGTATGTCAGCGTGTTTGAAGGGTGAAGTGCCAGAAAAATTGGTTAATAATGATTGGGATGGAGCCAAGAAAACGGCACTAGAATATGCCGAAATTTTTCCTGACAGATATTTTTTAGAAGTGCAGAACCACGGTATTGACCAGGAGCAAGTCAATATTGAAAACATGAAAAAACTTGCCAATGAATTGGGTCTTCCATTGGTTGCTACGAATGATGCTCATTATGCGGAACATGAGCATTGGGAGGCGCATGATATCCTCATTTGTCTCGGCACTGGTAAGGAAAGAGATGATCCAAACAGATTACGCTATGCGACACCGGAATTCTATTTCAAATCCCAAGATGATATGTACAAACTTTTTAAGGATGTTCCCAATGCGATTGAAAATACACGGTCTATTGCAGATAGCATAGATCTGTCAATCCCAACTGGATTATACCATTTGCCTAAGTTCCCTTTGCCCGCTGATGGGGACATGCCAGATACAGATGAATATTTACGCTCAATTTGTAATAAAGGTATTGTTGAAAGATATGGTGATATTACACCAGAGATAAAAGAGCGTATGGATCATGAGCTGGGTGTGATCAAGACAATGGGTTTTTCCGGATATTTTTTAATTACACAGGATTTCGTTAAATATGCGCGGGATAACAATATTCCTGTCGGTCCTGGTCGGGGCTCTGCAGCGGGCAGTGTTGTTTCTTATGCATTGGGTATCACGAATATAGATCCCATGAAACACAATTTATTGTTTGAAAGGTTTTTGAACCCCGATCGCGTCAGTATGCCGGATATTGATATTGATTTTTGCATAGAACGGCGTGGGGAAGTAATTGATTATATTAAGAAACAGTATGGGGAGAATTCGGTAACGCAAATCATCACCTTTGGAAAGTTGAAAGCACGACAGGTTGTGCGAGATGTAGGACGTGTCATGGGTTATTCATATGGTGATGTGGACCGCGTAGCGAAGGCAATTCCTAACGAACTAAATATTACGCTAGATGCTGCTTTAAGTAAAAGTCCTGATTTGCAAACAATGGCAAATGGAGAGTACAAAGAATTGGTAGATTATTCTAAGGTGCTGGAAGGGATGAATCGTCATGCCTCCACCCATGCTGCTGGTGTAGTCATAACACCTGGCGATTTAACGGATTACATGCCGCTTTATAAATCATCCCAAGGAGATATTACCAGCCAGTATGATATGAAAAGTCTGGAGAATCTTGGAATACTAAAAATGGATTTTCTTGGATTACGTAACCTTACAGTTATTGATCATACGATCAAGTTGCTGCAGCAGAAGGATCTAATCATCGAAATTGAGAAGATTCCCATTGATGATTCTAAGGTATATGAATTATTTGCCAAGGGGCTAACAATAGGTGTGTTCCAGTTTGAATCATCAGGCATGCGCGAATTCTTAAAAAAGCTCAAACCCACACATTTTGAAGATTTAATAGCTATGAATGCGCTGTATCGTCCAGGACCAATGCAGAATATAGATAAGTTTATCAACCGCAAATTGGGCAAGAAAAAGATAGAATATGTTTCCCCAGCCCTAAAACCAATCCTGGATGAAACTTATGGGATCATTGTTTATCAGGAACAGGTCATGCAAATTGCTAATGAAATCGCAAATTTCACTCTGGCCCAAGCGGATATTTTGCGGCGAGCAATCGGTAAGAAAAATACTGAACTCATGGAAACCCTAAAGGTCAAGTTTATCAATGGTGCGTCAAACAATAACATGACCAAAAAACAAGCTACTAACATTTATGGTTTGATCGAGAAATTCGCGCAGTACGGATTCAATAAAAGCCATTCTACCGCTTATGCGTATATATCCTATCAAACGGCATGGCTTAAAACCTACTACCCCGCTGAATTTATGGCTGCAAACTTGACCAGCGAGATGACCAACATTGATCGGATTGTTATTTTAATTAACGAATGTCGAAAACTAAAAATAGATGTATCATCTCCAGATATTAATGTATCTAACATCCATTTTCAGCCTATTAATGATACCTCCATTTCTTTTGGCATGAATGCGATAAAAAATGTAGGTGCGAAAGCATTGGAGTTTATAATTGCTGCCCGAGAAAAAGATGGACCGTTTAACTCACTATTTGATTTTACCAGTAGGGTGGACCTGCGAGCGGTGAATAAAAAAGTCCTGGAAAGCTTAATTATGTCCGGTGCCATGGATCATCTAGATGGATCCAGGGCCGAAAAAGTTTCTACCATAGACATTGCCATACGCTATGGTCAAAATATTCAGTCTGAACGCGATAAAAACCAGGTTGATTTATTTGGTGATTCAGCAAGCGGTTCAGGAGTGTCTATGGTACCTAATTTACAAGAAGTACGTCCCTGGTCTGATGGAGAAGCACTGGCAAATGAAAAAGAGGTTTTAGGTCTATATTTGACAGGCCATCCTTTATTGGAGTATGCCGACGATTTAGAGGATTTCAGCAACCATGATTTTACAGAATCAATCCAGTATATAAATCTTGATGTTGTGCGTATCGGCGGTGCGATCCAAAATTATAAGATACATTTTGATCGTAAGAATAAACAAATGGCATTTTTTACGCTGGAATGTTTAGGGGGCCATGCTGAAATATTGGTATTTAGCAACACATTCGCTAAGTACAAGGAATTATTGTCTGAGGATAATATTGTTTTTGTCAGCGGTAAGCCAACGGATAACGCAAACTTTAGTGATTTGAAGTTGATCGCTGATGAAATAGTTCCTCTGGAAAAGGTAAGAGATTATTATGCCAAAAGTGTCAATTTGCGACTAGAGTTAGAAAAGATGATGCCGCAAAATATTGAAGATCTGCATACTTTATCAAAACAATACCCTGGCTCATGTAATCTGATGTTTCACTACAATGATGAGAATCATCGTAAAAAACGGATCTTATCACATAACACGCGGGTTTCATCCAGTCGAGAATTCCTGACTAAACTACGTGATGTCTATGGAAAAAGTAATGTATGGGTAGAATAACTAATGCAAGATGATTGCTGTTTTACAACGCGTTACTACTGGTAAAGTCAAAATCGGTGATCGTGTTGCCGGTGATATTGATAATGGCTTAGTGATTCTACTGGGTGTGCACCGCAATGATGAAGAAGAGGATATTAATTTCCTGGCCGATAAAATTCTTGGCTTACGGATATTTAATGACAATAATGGTAAGATGAATATTTCACTTCAGGAGGTGAAGGGGTCTGTTCTGGTAATTAGTCAATTTACGCTCTGCGGTGATTGGCGTAAAGGCCGCCGTCCGAGTTTTACGAAAGCCGCTGATCCGGACAAAGGAAAATTGCTATATAATGGGTTTATTGATGCAGTTAGAAGCAGGGGCATAAATGTAGAAACAGGTGAATTTGGCGCAGAGATGGATGTCAGCCTTGTCAATAGTGGTCCCGTAACATTTGTGCTGGATAGTCATGACAGATAATCTGCTGTAATCCATATGCATGTGGTTGTAATTTCCATTAGTCATCAAAAATTATGGTAAGAAATATTCGTATTGTAATGGCAAAGCCTGGACTGGATGGTCATGACCGCGGTATCAAAGTATTGGCCGCCGCTTACAGAGACGCAGGGATGGAAGTCATTTATTTGGGATTACGCCAGACACCGGAAATGATTGTCTCAGCTGCTTTGCAGGAAGATGCTGATGTGATTGCGTTATCAATACTATCGGGAGCGCATATGACCGTTTTCCCAAAGGTGATAGAATTAATGGATCAAAATGGCCTCGATGATGTATTACTGACCGGCGGTGGCATTATAGCAGCTAAAGATAAGGAAGTCTTAACTAAACTTGGCGTAGGGGAACTATTTGGTCCTGGAACACCCGTGCGGAAAACAGTAGACTACATTACCAATTGGGTGCAAACTAACCGGCGATAAGCATTATGAATTTGAACAATCAAGCTGAACTAGAAGTATATTTTGCGGATAATTTTGATACTGTTCTATTTCCAATATTGGCTGATATGTATCTTCAAAATAGGGATTTAATCAGGGCCCGTAAAGTCTGCGAGATCGGTCTTGGTTACCACCCTGACCATGTTGATGGACGGTTCATACTTGCCATAGTAGAATTAGAATCAGGCAATGAACGTGAATCAGAAAAATTGTTGAAAGAGGTAGTAAAATCTGGTACTGATCATCTGCAGGCAGCATTTCAGTTAGCTATTGTCCAGCAGTCACTAGGCCGAGCAGAATCGACACTGCAAAAAAGCTGGAACAAAGTTCTCGATCTTGATCCGGAAAACAGAGAAGCGAAATCTATATTATCAATACTTGGCAAGCAGGAAACACCTAAGAAAGTGATCCAGAGGAAAAAGACTTCAAAAAAGAGAACTGGTAAAAAAACTAAAACACGCCGTGCAAAAAAGCAGGATGGCCCCCAACTAGCCATCAGTCCTCGGATCGCCACTTTTACAATGGTCAACGTACTAAAAAATCAGAACCTGTATCACCAAGCTTTGGATGTGTTGGATATCCTTGTTACAAAAGGTGCTGATGCTGAGAAGATCGAAGCGGAGCGAGTTGCTATTACGGAATTGTTAAAAGCAGAAAAATAATTCTCGTTTATTTCTAAAATGAGTAATCAAGTATTTTCTTCCAGGTTGTATAAATTGCGTACAGTTTTGTCTGCTCAAGGACTTGATGGAATTTTCATAACCAACCTTACGAGCATACGATATATTTGTGGTTTCACTGGTTCCGCAGCTTCATGTCTGATCACACAGGATGATTCTTATTTCATTTCGGACGGACGCTACGACGTACAGTCCGGCGAACAAGTGCAGAACATGGAGAGATTCATCGATTTTGGTCCGCATATTTCTATTGTAGCAAAGAACAATCTGATTCAAAACGGATTAAATCTAGCCTTTGAGGGTGACCATACTAGTGTGAGTCAATATCGTGCTATGACTGATACCTTTCCAAAGGTAGGCTGGAAATCAACATCTATGCTTATGGAGAATCTACAGGCGGTGAAAGATGAGTCAGAACTGGATGCAATTCGTACAGCAGTCGAGATCACGGATGCGGTTTATGCCGAGATATTGCCGATGCTTAAACCCGGTACAACCGAAAAGGAAGTAGCTAATCAAATGGTTCTACGTTACCGACAGGAGAGTGATGGTGAGGCATATTCTCCCATAGTTGCAGGTGGTTCAAATGGTGCACTGCCCCATGCTGTACCAAGTAATAGACCATTTGAAAAGGGTGATTTTATCGTAATTGATGCGGCAGCTAAGTATGCCGGTTATCATGCCGATATGACTCGTACTCCTGTAGTTGGAGAAGCAACAGAAAAACATATTGAAATCTATGATATTGTCAAAGGTTCGCAGCAGGCTGGCTGTGATGCTGCCCAGGCAGGTGTATCCTGTAAGGAGATGGATACTATCACCAGGGAATACATTACAAAAAGGGGCTATGGTGAATATTACAATCATGGTACCGGCCACGGACTTGGGCTTGAAATTCACACCGAACCACGCCTGAGCCACCTAAGCACCCAATCATTGGAAGTGAATAATGTTGTAACTATAGAACCGGGGATTTATTTGGCTGGTTGGGGTGGTGTACGTATTGAGGATGATGTAATTATTAAGGATAATGGGTGTGAGATCCTCAATAAGACAACGAAGGAATTGATCGTCCTTAATTAGACCTATTTGATAAAAGATATCTACTCAGATCCTGAGCTGTACAAAGCGGCACATTGGTGGAAAACCAATGATATAGAATTTATCGCCGATGCTGCTGCTGAACTTGGTGGTCCCGGATTGGAAATGGCTGCCGGTACGGGTCGACTAGCTTTGCCTATTATTGAACAAGGAATTAATTATACAGGAATTGAATTAAGTTCTGCTTTCGTCAAATTTGCACGTAAAAAGCTGGCAAAATTCAGGGATTTAGCTCAAGTATTGGAAGGCGATATGCGAAACGTTGACCTTGATCAGCAATTTCAGTTCATTTTTATCGGCTTCAATTCCATTTTTCATTTATTGAATAATGAAGACGTGTCATCGTTTTTTTCTTGTGTATATAGTCATTTGCTAGATGATGGATTGTTCCTGATAGATGCCTTTGTGCCACACCCTATAGTTCTTTATCGAGCCAAACAGAAATATTATGTAATGGAATTTGATTGGCCCTCTGGTAAACATTGTATTGTTAATGAAACCAACCATTATGATTCCGATTCACAAATAAACCATATTCACTGGTATTTTAATACTTCTGGTGAAAATGAAACGGATGAATACCGATTTGATATGCACATGATTTTTCCGGATACGATGGACAGATTATTGACCGAGGCGGGGTTTGTTATTAGGGATAAGTACGGAGATTATGATAAAATATCATTAGACACTGAAAGCAAGTTACAGATTTATGTGTGTGGCAAATGAATATTAATAAAGGATTGAAACACCTGAAAAAAGTGGATGAGAAAATGGGTCGCCTTATCGCTGAGTTTGAAAAACCTGAATTCAAGAAGGATTCGAATTATTTTGAAGCATTGGTTCGCGCTATTGTATACCAACAGTTAAGTGGTAAAGCAGCTGCAACGATTTACAAGCGATTCAAAGACCTGTTTCCCGAAAATAAACATCCTTCTCCAAATATAGTTATGGAAAGATCACATGAAGAATTGCGTTCTACAGGTTTATCAAATCAGAAAGCAACTTACATTCATAATATTGCTAAAGCGTTTAACACTGGAGCGGTCCCAAAGGATATTGACACTATAGGTGATAATGAAGTTATTGAATGCTTAACGACAATAAAAGGCGTTGGCCCCTGGACAGCAGAAATGTTCCTCATGTTCACGTTGAACAGGCCGGATATATTTCCTTTAACGGACCTTGGCATTCAAAAAGGGTTTCAATTGTTTTTTCAATTGGATGAAGTCCCCAAACCTGATCTAATGATAGAAAAAGCTGAACACTGGAGGCCATATCGCACACTGGCCTCCTGGTATTTATGGAGATTAGTGGAGGGGCCCTTTGAATGGTAATAATTGTATATATAAAACAGTTTTCAAGTATTAAAAAAAGAAATATATGGAGTTAGATTTCTAACTAGCCATTAAAATATCATGAATAAGTTAAATTTTTCCCAAATAAAGGTATTAACACTGTTCATTATAGTTGGATGTCAATCAAACCAATTACCAATTGATGAACGCTGGGTGTTTATAAGCGCTAAAAGGGAATTATCAATCAGTGGAATAGCTACTACAACGAGCGAAGATACCTACCTTGTTGTGCATGATAATAAAATGAAAGGTCAACTTAGAGCTGGTTTAGTTAATCTATCAGCTGATTCTCTTTATAGCGGGCTTGGTTGGCCTGTGAAAGACCTGCCAATAGATTTGGAAGCATTAACAAATATTTCTGGGATGAAAGATCAGTATATAGCCATGGGCAGTTGGGGATTTTGTTATTGGTTAGCGCTTGATCTTAGCACGAATAGATTAATTTTGATCAAGGAATTCAGAATTCCTGGAAGTGGGCCCCCCTTAAATCTAGAAAGTCTTGTATTATGGTTTGCTGGTGATAGTTGGTATATTGCTTGGGCACACCGTGGTTCAGTTAAAGAACCGTCCATATTATTTTGGGGTTCTATTGACCTATTTGCCGAAGTAGTCACCATTCATAAAGAGGACAGTATATTTGTTAATGTTCCGTGGCCAATCTTGGACAAAAGAAATATGTCAGATATGGACTTGGATAGTGATGGTATATTGTGGGCCGCAGCAACATCTGATCCTGGGGATAATGGGCCATACGAATCTGGGATATATAAAATTGGTAAGTTTCAAAAACAAAATAATAAAATGAAATTTTTAATTGCCGATTCATTTCCAAAACAATTTGTTTTTCAACGAAATAAAGTTGAAGCACTTACTATTGCTGGGAATAAAATGGTTTTTGCTACAGATGATGAAAACCTTGGTGCCGCAATAAACATATCTATTAATGGGAAATAATGATAATTAAAACTGTTATATTTTTATTACTACTTACTGAGGGCTTTAGCCAAACGTGGTCTTGGACCGGTCGCACCCACGGTGAATTGGACTGGAGCACCATTGAAACAGAACACTACCGTGTTCACTATCACCAGGGTATAGAAAATATCGCAAAAGAAGGCGCCTCCATTGCTGAACAGGTCCGACCAATTTTATTAAAACAGATGGATCTAGAAGATATCCCCACAATTGATATCATTTTCACTACCGAAGATGAGATTATGAATGGCTTTGCCCAGTGGACGTATAATACATTTATATGGGTAGACCAGAACGATGCTGCTATCTGGCTGGAGGATGAAAAATGGCTTTACCAGGTTTTAGCCCATGAACTGCAGCATATTGTCTTTTTTCACAGAGTTAAAACTTGGCTGCCGGAACCATGGTCATTTTTCCTGTCTCAAATCCCCGGTTGGGTAGTGGAAGGTCTTGCTGAATATGAAACAGAACATTGGCGTCCATACCGAGCGGACATCAGCCATAAATTCCATGTTTTAAAAAATAAAATGGACGAAATGGATCCACATCATGACGGCT
>Ga0208571_1000029_pt1 | contig 58350 bp, 53 predicted proteins | sample DeeseametaMP0103_FD_184223 | JGI IMG/M metagenome (GOLD analysis project Ga0208571, IMG submission 184223) | Marine microbial communities from the Deep Atlantic Ocean - MP0103 (SPAdes) | ecosystem: Environmental > Aquatic > Marine > Oceanic | place: Atlantic Ocean | collected 2010-12-22
CAAACAGGAGTCAGACTGCCGAAAGACTTGCGGCCGGTGAATTTGTATCCACCGTCCACCTTTTCCGCATTGGTGGTGGAGAGTAAGAGAGGGAGTTCAGCGCCGCTTTCGGCATGCCCCGCGGCAAAAATCTCTCCATCCTCGGCCGCTTTTAGCATCCACTCAGTTGACTTGTCGCCGCTGCGCTAAACGTCGGCCGCGACACCGGTCCAGTAGAAGTGCATATATACAGCCAGAGCCGTCGCCGCGGCGTGGTATCCCAGACGGCGTTGCTCCTGACACATCTGCGCCAGATTCAGGCCCAGACCGCCCAGCTCTTTGGGCACTGCGGCCAGCATGTATCCGGCTTCTTTCAGTTCCTTGAAGTCCTCTTCAAAGAACTTGTTGTCCCGGTCGTAGCCGGGCGCCCGTTCCATGCAGCGTTTAAGCAGGTCGTCTGAGAGTACTGATTCCGTGGTAGTAGTCATCGTACATTCTCCTCGCGTTTTGGCTTCTTGTCTTTGCCGTCGTATCTCATCATATGGCCAGGGTCTCCATCGGTCGGCCGCCCAAAACTTGTACCGTGTTGGCACACATTTTCTCCGGTCAGGCTACAGAAATCAGTCCAAGGTCTGGAGTTTTTCGACCAGGATAAAATGATTTTTATCGTGCCTGCCCAGACTGGATACCCGGCTGGCGAAAATGATAACGGATAGAAAGGCGAATTGGCACCCCTCAAAATTGCCATTTTGTAATAGCCAATACGGGCTATCTAGCTAAACTTCCGTGGAGAAATACCGGCCTGGGGTCACGCCAAGGGTGCGGCGGAACATCGCTATGAACGCGCTGGGGTTTTCATAGCCGACTTCAAGGGCCACCGACGTAACCGATTCGCCTTGGGCCAATCGCATCAGACCGTCAAGAAGTCTGGCCTGCTGCTGCCATTGCCTGAATGTCATCCCTGTTTCCGTTAGAAAAAGCCTGGCCAACGTCCTAGGGCTAGCGCCAGCCAGACGCCCCCAAGCTTCCAGTGTGCGGGTGTCTGACGGGTCCTCCCTGAGAGCCGCGGTGATCTGCCGGAGCCGAGAGTCGGTGGGCTCGGGCAGGTGCAAAGCCACGGCGGGCAAGCGGCGGACTTCGTGCAAGATCAGGTCCATGACGCGCCCGTCCCGCCCAACCACATCGTAGAGTTGAGGGGCCTCCGCCGCGGTCAAGATCAGCTCCCGGAGCAAGGGAGACACACCTACGACCCCACACTTTGCCGGCAGCCCCAAGACACCGTCCTCCCGGACGTACAGGCTCCGCATGGAGAATGCGCCGGCCGACTCTATCTGATGTTCGGTCCGTGCCGGGATCCAAACGCCCCGGTGCTGGGGGACCACCCAAGCGCCCTGTTTTGAGGTGACCTTCACCACCCCGGCGCAGGCGTAGACCAGTTGGGCTCTAGCGTGCCAGTGATCGCCCGACCGAAACCCGTCTGGATACTCGGAGGCACGGACCACAACCGGACGGTCGATCTCCTCGCCGTAGGAATCGTGATGGGCGGAATCGATCTCTGTCTTGTTTGAGGTATTTGTTGGCTGCATGCCGACAGATTGTACCTCCCGCCTTGGATATACTCAACGGGAATTCCCAAATAATCGAAAATCGGTTCACGAGGTCGAGCTATGGCGGCTTCTGAAACAACAATCGAGGGTACCAAAGACCTCCGGCTGACGGCCCGGGTGATGGTCACGGCTCTAGCCGTCGGCCACGTGGCCTTCCATTGGATCCTCCAAAGTTTCGTGGTGTTGGTCCCTGAGATTCAGCAAACGTTTGGCCTGAACGGCGTTGGGGTTGGCGGGATTCAGGCAGTGCGGGAACTGACTTCCGGCCTGATCACGCTGCCCGGTGGGGTGGTGGTCGGCATGGTGCGCCGGTGGTGGGGGTGGTTGCTTGCCGTTTGCGTTGGTGCTTCCGGATTGGGCTCCCTGCTGATGGGAATCTCCCCGGTATACCCACTATTGTTGCTTGGCGTGTCAGTCGTTTCGGTCTCCCATTCGCTTTGGCACCTGCCCGCGGCGGCTTCGTTGTCCCACCACTTCGCCAGCCGCAGGGGTGTCATGCTTTCCTTCCACGGAGTTGGCGGCAGCGTCGGCGACGTCGCCGGACCGCTGATCACCGGGGTACTGTTGCTGGTGATGGGCTGGCGCGGCATCCTGAGCATCTACGCCGTGGCGCCGGTTTTCATGGCCTTCATGGCTGTCTGGGTTTTCAAAGGCATCGGCGATGTCAAAGAAGATGAGGCCAAAGCCGCCGGCCTTGCCGAGAGGTTGGCAACGACCAAGACTCTGTTTAGAAACCCTCTCTTGCGGGGGATGACATTGGTGAGGGGCCTGAGGTCGATGGCCCTCGGCGCCATCGTTACCCTGCTCGCTTTGTATCTTGGCAATGACCTGGACTTGGGCGTGCTAAATCGAGGATTTCATATCTCGCTTCTGATCGCCGTCGGACTTCTGGCCAAACCTTTGGCGGGGATGCTTTCGGACAGAATTGGACGCAAACAAGTGTTGGTCCCGGGTCTGGTGTGGTCCTGTGCCATTGCGCTCTTGATGGTTGTATTCGACGACGGCGTATCGCTGACCATCACCATCGTCCTTCTAGGCATGTTTTTATATCCGGACCAACCGATTCTTACTGCTGCATTATTCGATGTCCTTGAGCGTGATGAGGCCACCATCGGACTGGGTGTAGTGTCCTTCGTCAGCTTCCTGATGGCGGCCGTATCCCCATTGATCGCCGGCGCCATCTACGAGATCTCGGGCTTCCAGGCGGGCCTGTTCTATGTCGCTGGGTTGTTCGCTTTTGCCGCCGTGGCGTTTGCTATGTTGCCCCTCCCCAAACGGACCGAGGTCTAGGAAAGCAAAGCGCCCCCGGTCCAGGGCGGACCGGGGGCGCCAGAAGGTGGGAGGGCGTATTTAACGGCCAAGGACGGCCGTGCCTGGGGATTCCACTCTGTTAAGCGGCTTTATTCAGTTCCAGGTCGGCCTGTTCCTCTGAGTAATGTTCGGCGCAGAGTTCAACCACCGTGCCTGGAGCGACGGCCAACGCCCGGTAGACCTTCCGGCTGCAGCCGATCATCGCGCACCTGCTTTTTACTGTTTCCAAATCAGCGCCTCCGCCGAAACAAGTCCTGTACCTATTTAGGTGCTGCAGATACAAGCTTAGGTTTTGGAAAATCTATCCTCAAGTGTTGATTGGGCCGCATAAAGTGGGCCGATCGGCCCGCATATCTGCCCCAGATTGATGGTTGAAAATAATAGAAAAAGTCCCGATGGCCGTCGTTGTTAAGCGGCCATCGGGACTCTTTGTTCTTTTCCCGTTTGCGGGCGTCCGAATCTTATCGGTCTATGAGATCAGCTTGGCGCACTCATCGATCAGGGGGGTGACCGCCGCCCGCTCTTCCGAGGGCAGCGTGAAGATAACACGGTCGACTCCGGCGTCTCGCATCCTAACTATCAGGTCCGGGTCTGGGCGGATACCGAAGCTGGTGATGTTCAAGGAATCCGGGTCCCGGCCGGCTTCTTCAGCTTGCTTTTTCAGCAAGACGATCTTCTCCGCCAGGCTGGCGCCACCGGAGCCTCGTCCGCCGATGGGCATCCAGCCGTCGCAGTACTCCACCACCCGGTCGAAGGTCGTGGGGCCGTCGCCGCCCATGAGGATGGGCGGATGGGGGCGCTGCACCGGCTTGGGGTAGGCCCACATCTTGTCAAAATTAACGTGGTCGCCGTGGAATTCGGCCTCTTCCTGAGTCCAAATCTCCTTCATGGCCAGTATCTTTTCCCGAAGGATGCGCCAGCGGCTTTTGAAATTGGTGCCGTGGTTCCGCATCTCCTCGGCGTTCCAGCCGCCGCCGACGCCGAATATGAACCGGCCTCGGGATAGCATGTCCAGGCTGGCGATCTCTTTGGCGGTGGTGATGGGGTCGCGCTCGATCATCAAGCAGATGCCGGTGCCGAGCTTCAGGTCAGTGGTCACTCCCGCGGCTGCGGTGAGAGCCAGGAACGGGTCATAGGTGTGCCAATAATCCTTGGGCAGGTCGGGGCCGCCGGGCCAGGGGCTGGTCCGGTCCGCCGGGATATGGGTGTGTTCAGGTACCCACATCGACTCGAAACCCCGGTCCTCCAGCATCTTGGCCAGGTCGTCGGGACGGATGGAGTAATCCGTTGAAAACATCATTGCGCCGAAATCCATAGCAACCTCTCAAAATCCCGGCATTCACTGAGCCTGCCAGGAAAGTGCGGGTAGTATAGCACCCGGAATCGGCGGCGCTTGTTGGTTGACGATATCGACGAGTTGGAAACAACATTTTGAGACGGCTCCAGGTCCCCTAAAAAACCACCACCGACCGCAGCACTTCGCCCCGTTCCATCTTGTGGAAGGCTTCTTCCACGTCGCCGATGCCGATGGTCTCGGAGACGAACCGATCCAGGTCTAGGCGTCCCTGCAGATAGAGGTCGATGAGCATGGGGAAATCGCGGGACGGGAGGCAGTCGCCGTACCAAGACGATTTCAGGCTGCCGCCCCGGCCGAAGATCTCCAGCAGCGGCAGCTCGATCTTCATGTCGGGGCTGGGCACGCCCACCAGCACCACAGTGCCGGCGTGGTCCCTGGCGTAGAAGGCCTGCTCGTAGGTCACGGGATTGCCCACGGCTTCAATCGCCACGTTGACGCCGTTGCCGCCGGTCAGTTTCCTGATCTCTTCTACCGGGTCAGTGGATGAAGCGTTGATGGTGTGGGTCGCGCCGAACTCCTTGGCCCAGGCCAGCTTCCGGTCGTCCAGGTCAACCCCGATTATGGTGTGGGCGCCCGCCAGCCGAGCGCCGGCGATGGCTGCGTTACCCACTCCGCCGCAGCCGAAAACCGCTACCGAGTCGCCTCGGCCCACGTTGCCCGTGTGCATCGCGGCGCCGATTCCGGCCATGATGCCGCAGCCCACCAGCCCCGCGGCTTCCGGGCTGGCCTTGGGCGATACTTTCACTGCTTGTCCGGCGTCCACCAAGGTCAGTTCGGCGAATGCTCCGATACCCAGCGCCGGAGATAATGGAGTGCCGTCGGCCAGGGTCATCGGCTGCGAAGCATTCCGGCTGGAGAAACAGTACCAGGGAACGCCCCGCAGGCAGGAACGGCAGGTGCCACAGGGGGCGCGCCAGGCGATGATCACGAAGTCGCCTGGGGCCACGTTGGTCACGCCGTCGCCCACCGATTCCACGGTCCCGGACGCCTCGTGTCCCAGCAGGAATGGGAAGTCGTCGTTGATGGCGCCCTCGCGGTAATGGAGGTCCGTGTGGCAGACGCCGCAGGCCTTGACCCGCACCAACGCCTCGCCGGGACCTGGGTCTGGCACCAAGATAGGGACCAATTTCACCGGCCCGCCCTTGGCTGCGGCAACTACTCCATTAACCTGATGGGCCATTGATATATTCCTCCCTGGCGTCGTATCGAGTCACCTCAAAATGTTATTCCGTAGGCTGGTGTCTGTCCACAGGTTAGACCGACAGCGCAGCCTCGATCTTCCGGGCGAACCCGATGAGCGCCTCGTCAGACCCTCGGTCTCCCATGATGGACAGCCCCACCGGCAGGCCGTTGACCTCGCCCAAGGGCATGCTCAACTGCGGACGTCCGGTGGTGCCGGCGATGCAGGTCAACCGGCTTAACCGTCCTTGCACATCCTTTTTTGCCGAGGCGGGTAGACCACGCAGCGGGGCCGGCACGACTGCGGTTGGGAGGCATACGAACCCGCCGCCAGCGAATACTTCGTCCATCCTGGCCCTCACGGTTTCCCGGAGGACCGCCGCTTCCTTCAACTGGGCGTCGGTTAAGCCGATGGCTAGGTTGTAGCGTTCGCTGACCCAGAAACTGAACCTGGGATTTACCTGGTCGATCCAGTCCTTCACCGAGTTCCAGGCTTCCTCCGATTGGAGGACGTTCTGCTGAACAGCCCATTCAGTCAGCCCATTGGGCGACAGGCGCATGGTTGTTGAACTTCCGGCCAATTCGCCGATCTTCTCGGCGATCGGTAGCAATACCGCCGAGACTTCTTCGTCCGCCTCATCGAAGGCGTCCTGGGCAATGACCAGGCGGCTGGGAGTAAAGTCAGGAATCTCGGTCTGAAACACGGCTGCGGCTACCTTGGCGTAAGTGACCGCGTCCCTGGTGAACCAGCCGATGGTGTCGTAGCTGAGCGCCTGCATCAAGATGCCTTCCAAAGGGATGCGGCCGTGGGTGGGGCGCAGTCCGTATAGGCCGCAGAAACTGGCGGGGATGCGCACCGAACCTCCGGTGTCAGACCCCAGGGCAAAGTCCACCAGCCCTCCGGCAACCGCCGAAGCAGACCCGCTGGACGAGCCTCCGGGTACTCTGTCCGGGGCCTTGGTGTTGATGGGAGTGCCGTAGTGGGCGTTCTCACCCAGGATGCCCCTGGTGAGTTCGTCGGTGTGGGTCTTCCCGACCATAGTCGCTCCGGCATTCACCAACGTCTCCACTATCCAGGCGTTGCGTTCGGCCGGCGGGTGGGTGGCCTTCCAATCAGGGTTGCCACCTCCGGTCACGTGGCCGGCCACATCAAAGATGTCCTTGGCGGCGAAGGTCAGGCCGGACAGGGGGCCGCTTGGCTTCCCAGCCAGATAGGCATCGGTGTCCTTGCAGAAAGCGTCTAGGTTATCGGTGAAGGTCTGTTTGGCACTGGTCATCGAGGCGCCTCCGGGAGTATCGTCAGGCTTGCGGTCCAGATCAATTCGAGACGGGCACCGTAGTATATCTCAAGATTCCAGCCGGGCCGCCGAATCGTCTGGGAACATAATCGCGACGGATTCCGTCATACCAAAAGAAGGCACAAAAAAGAAATACTGGACGGAGGGCGGCGATGAAAAAGAAGATCGCCAAAATCATGTTTCTGGTGACCATGTTGGCGCTTCTGGCGGCGGTCGCCTGCGGAGGCAGCGCAACCGTGGCATCACCCACCCAACCTCCGCCCACTGAAACACCGGTCAAGGCAACACCTCTGCCTACCGAAACTCCGGTCAAAGGGAATCCCTCTCCGGAGGAACCGGAGACGGTCGTGGTGCCGGCGCCCATTGACGGCGCCGCGGTAGTGGCCCCGGCAACGCCCGGTGGCGAATACACCCTCAAGATCACATCCGGGTTGCCCAGCGGTTGCGCACAGTTCGACGGCATTCGGGTTGAGCGGGACGGCAACGGGTTCGTGGTCGATGTGACCAACCTGATGCCCAACCCCAACCAACCCATCGCCTGCACGGCCATCTACGGTTATCACGAGAGCGAGGTCCCATTGGGCAGCGGGCTAACCGCCAGGTAAGCCTACACCGTGACTATCAACGGCGACCTGACGATCTCCTTCACGGCCCAAGATGAGACGGGTCTGGCAATGGCCGGAAAAGAGTCGCCCATCGAGAGTGTCGAAGTAACAGCTTCCGACGGTGAGGTCCTTCTGACCGTTGTCTCCAGGCTGCCTTTGGGCAGCAGTTGCTTCAGGTTCGATGGCTACCAGATCAACCGCCGGTTCATCGACCGCATCGAAATCACCGTTACCCATCTGGAAATCGCGGAGGACAACGTGCCCTGCACCGACGACTTGCCGGCGGTCGTCACCGAGATTCCCCTGGGCGGAGGCTTTGATTTTCGCCGGACCTATACCGTGTCCGTGAACGGCGAGGAAACAGCGTTCACCGCCAACTAGACTCAAGTTAGGCTGAAAGAGAGAAGACCGGCCGGGGAACTGCCTTGGCCGGTTTTCTGCGTTTGTCGAATCTGCGATATACTGATTGCCATCTGATCAGACAGGGGAAATTCCCCGGAAAACCCGATCGATCGATGACAATCATGGAGGGTCAACATGCTGACCGCCGAAGCCAACGAGAGACTTACCAGAGTGGGCCCCGGGACGCCGATGGGCGAGCTGATGCGCCGCTATTGGATCCCCATCCGCCCGCTGGCCGAGCTCAAAGAAGAAGACGTGATGCCCATCCGGGTCCTTGGAGAGGACCTGGTCCTGTTCATCACCAAGAAAGGCGACCTGGGTCTGATCGGCGAACGGTGCCCGCACCGAATGACCTTGATGAAGTACGGCATCCCCGACGAGGACGGCCTCCGCTGCTGCTATCACGGCTGGATGTTCGCCCCGGACGGTCAGTGCATCGACACGCCCCTGGAATCGCCCACCAACAAGCTCAAGGAACAGGTCAAGATCGGGTCGTACCCGGTACAGGAGATGGGAGGTCTGGTCTGGGCCTACATGGGACCGCAGCCGACGCCGTTGCTGCCACCCTGGGACCTGTTCGTGATGCCCAACGCCATCCGCCAGATCGGGATAACCCATCTTGAGTGCAACTGGCTCCAGTGCCACGAGAACACCGGCGACCCGGCCCACAGCGTCTATCTCCACGGCTACAATTTCCAGTACATCTTGGAGAAGAAGGGCAAGCTTGATGAGCGGACGAAGGACCGGCAGTTATCCACTCTTCATTCCAGGATTGACATGGGCCGGGGCATCGAGTCCCTGTACGCCCATGAGACCCAATACGGCATGGAGAAAGGTATCAACTACTCCAAAGACCTCGGCGCCGATAAAGACCGCCAATCCCGCCACTCGACGGTCATTTTCCCGTTCTTCACCCAGACCGGCGGGCCCGGACAGGTGCGTCAGGAGTTCCAGATACGGGTTCCCATCGACGACACCAATACCTACCACATCGCCTACGGCTGCTACACGGCCCCGAACGGGGTCGAAGCTGGCGAACAAGATTCCGTACCCTACTACGACATCCCGATCTTCGACGAAGACGGCAAGCCCATCTGGGACTTCGTTCTCGCTCAGGACTCCCACGCTTGGGTCTCCCAGGGCGACATCATGGACCGGACAGCGGAGCACCTGGGCCGCACCGATCTGCCCATCGTGTTCATGCGCCGTCAGTTTGAGCAGCAAATGCTGATCGTGGAAGACGGCGGCGACCCCAAGAATGTCTTCCGCGATTCCGGTTCGATGCCTGACCTGATTCACGGAGGCATCTGGGATGAAAACGACTCCTCGGTCACCGGCGCCGGAGGTGCGATCGTAAACTTCCGCTCCGCCTACCACAAGGGCTACGGCGTCGATGATGCCGATCGCTACGGTCCAGCGATGCCCATGATCATCGACCTGATGCAACGCATCGACGATCACAACGCGGCTTTGGCCTCCGACTGAAACGAAGTCTGATTTCCACCGGGAACATCTGGGCGTAGGGGCATCCCGATTCATCGGGATCGTGCCCCTACGCTGTTCCGCCACCGGTGATAGACTGTCCCAGACTTCTGAGAGACAGTTATGTGCTCTCGTCATCAACCCAATTACAGAGGAAATAATAGATGCGCGCAGCCGTCATTACTGAGCCCGGCGGTCCCGATGTCCTGAAGGTGATGGAGGTCGATGACCCAGTCCCCGGTCCCGAAGATGTTCTAGTAGACGTAAAAGCCAGCGCCCTGAACCGGGCCGATATGCTCCAGCGTGAGGGCGGCTACCCAGCCCCTCCGGGCAATCCTTCTGACATCCCCGGACTGGAGTTTGCCGGAGTAGTCATCGAAGCGGGTGAGCGGGTGATTGGCATGGCCAAGGGAGACCGTGTTTTTGGGCTTCTGGGCGGTGGCGGGTACGCCAGCCGCACCGTCACTCACCACCGCATGGCTGTCCTCATCCCCGATGGCTGGGACTTCGTCCAAGCGGCCGCGACGCCTGAAGTGTATTTCACGGCCTATGACGCCCTGTTCAACCGGGGCAATTTGCAGATGGGTGAGAAGGTGCTGGTCCACGCTGCGGGTAGCGGAGTGGGCACCGCGGCCGTGCAACTGGCCCACCACGCCGGAGCGTTCGTGTTTGGCACCGCCGGTTCGGCCGAGAAGTTGGCCGGGGCGGCCAAGCTGGGCATGGACGTGGGTATCAACTATCACGACCAAGACTTCGCGGCCGTGGTCAAAGAACACACCGGCGGCGCGGGCGTGGACGTGCTGATAGATTTCATCGGCGCGCCTTACTGGGACCAGAACATCGCCTCCATGGCTGTTTTGGGCCGCTTGGTTGAGGTCGGACTGATGGGGGGTAGCCGGGTTGAGGTGGACCTGAGCCGGCTGATGGGCAAACGCCTGCAGGTAACGGGGACGGGCCTGAGGGGCCGTTCCTTAGAGGAGAAACTGGCCGTGACCGCCCAGTTCAAACGCCACGTGCTGCCCCACCTGGCCTCCGGCAGTATGAAGCCGATCGTCGACCGGACCTTTCCCTTGAAAGAGGTCGCGGAGGCTCACCGATACATGGAGACCAACGCCAATTTCGGCAAGATCGTGTTGACCATCGATTAACCTGCGCCCCAGGGAGGAACGACATGCCGGAGATGGAAGCCCCGGACAGAATCACCCCCCAAACCCCGGGCGATTACCTGGAGATCATGAGCAAGGTGGTCTTTCAGTCGGGTATGTCTTATAAGATCGTCGAGTCCAAATGGCCCGGCATCCGGGCGGCGTTCCACGATTTCAACGCCGACAGAGTCGCGAGAATGACTCCCTCGGAGATCGACCAGTTGACTGAGGACACCAGCGTGATCCGGAACCGCCGCAAGCTGGAAGCGGTGGTGGCCAACGCCCAGAAGATTCTGGAGCTTGAAGCTGAGTTTGGCGGGTTTCAGAAATACCTGCGCTCCCACGGAGACTTCGTTTTTCTGGTCAAAGACCTTCGGAATCAGTTCAAGTTTCTTGGAGAGATGGGCTGCTACTATTACCTCTACGTGGTTGGCGAAGAAGTGCCGGACCACGAAAAATGGCAAGCCAGTCTCAAGAAACGATGACCTGCTGGGCCGATAAAGGATAGACGCCATGAAACTTGAGGGGAAGATCGCCATGGTCACCGGCACCAGCCCCAATATCATGGGCGGGATCGCCGAGGGCCTGGCCGAAGAAGGGGCCGACCTGGTCTGCATCGACATCAACCCCAAGTACGCCGAACAGTGCGCCGCGTCGGTAATCGCGATGGGGCGCCGCGCCGTCGCGATCCCATGCGATGTGACCGACGAATCCCAGGTTACGGCGGCTGTGGAGCAGGCCAAAGAGGCGTTCGGCGGAGTCGACATCCTGATCAACGGCGCCACCCAATTCAATACCAAGGGGATCCTTGAGATGTCCGTGGAAGAATGGCGGCGGCAGACCGACATCCTATTGACCGGCGCTTTTTTGTTCACGAAGCTCGTCGCCAAGCAGATGATCGACCTTGGCCGCCGGGGCGCCATGATCAACATCATCTCCACGGCCGGCCACCAGGGTGAGCCTGGGAACATCGGCTACGGCACCGCAAAGGGGGGGCTGCTCAATTTCACCCGTGCGGTTGCCATGGACTTGGCCGAATACGGGATCAGGGTCAATAGCCTCACGCCGACCGCCACCGACAGAACGGAAGGGGTGGAAAGGGCCCAGCGCTGGGGTGTCGAGTGGCCCGGACCCAGGTTGGGACAGCGCCTGCCCGGTTGGCCGGCGGATCCCGGCGCCGGGACGCCTTTGCAAAAACTACCCAGTCCCAGCCACTACGGCAAAGCCGCGGCGTTCCTGGCCTCAGACGAAGCCGAGATGATTACCGGGATAGACCTGCGGGTCGATTCCGGCGCCATCGCCAAATACTGGATCTGGGACCCCGGCTCGGATGCGGCCCAAAACTGATCGATCGCTTATCCAATCAGCTATAATGCCCAACTAAATAAACTCAAATGCCGGAACGATTAAAGAGGTGTGAGATGCCGTTAGACCCGCAGATAGTAAATGTGATGGAGAGCGTGGCCGCATTAGGGCTGCCCGCAGCGAATACGGTCAGCGCAGACGAAGCCAGAGCCAACGCCAAGAAGCGCCCGCGCGCTCCCGGCCCTGAAGTTGCCAAGGTGGAAAACCGGAATATCCCCAGCCCAGATGGTGATGTCCCAGTGCGAATCTATACCCCTGAGGGTGATGGCCCATTTCCCATCCTGGCCTGGTACCACGGTGGCGGCTGGGTGCTGGGCGACCTGGACTCGGCCGATGCCACCGCCCGTGACCTGTGCGTGGGCGGCAAGTGCGTGGTCGTATCTGTGGACTACCGTCTTGCGCCTGACACCAAGTTCCCCGGCCCCGCCGACGACTGTTGGGCCGCAACTACCTGGGCGGTCGAAAACGCCGCCAGTATCAACGCGGACGGTTCCCGGCTGGCCGTGGGCGGAGACAGCGCCGGCGGCAACTTGGCCGCGGCCATGTGCCTGATGGCAGCGGACCGGGGCGGCGCCGATATCGCGTTGCAACTCTTGGTCTATCCTGTAACCGATGTGAGCTTCACCACCGTCTCATACAAGGACAACGCCGAGGGCTACGGTCTGACCAAGGTCGTCATGGAGTGGTATTGGGACCATTACCTGGAAAGCAGCGCGGACGCCTCCAACCCCTACGCCGCGCCGGCCCAGGCCAAGAGCCTGGCTGGGCAGCCGCCAGCCTTGGTCATCACGGCTGAATTCGACCCGCTGCGTGACGAAGGCGAGGCTTACGGCAAACGCCTAAGCGAAGCCGGTGTTGAGACCACGACCACCCGGTACGACGGCATGATTCACGGTTTCTTCAACATGGGAGCGGCAGTCGACAAGAGCGTACAAGCTGTTGACGAAGCGTCCGCTGCCCTGCGCAAGGCCTTCGCCCGCTCGGGCGCGCCCAGCGCGGCCGATTAACCAAGCACAATACAGAAAAAGGTATGAGATGACCACTTCCACGGCCGTTAGCGTCACCGTCTGGTATGACTACACTTGACCCTTTTGCTACGTCGGCCTGGGCAGGCTCGACATGTTGGCCAAGGAATTGTCCATCGATATAGACCGCAAACCCTATCTGCTGCAGCCGGACCGTCCACCGGAAGGTGTGGCCCGGCGTCTCTTCGACGGAGAGACCGAAACCGAGTTGAATGACGCGATGAAGGAACGGGCCAAGGGCGTGAATCTGGTTATGCGCCGCCCTCAGTGGTCGCCCAACACCCTGCGGGCCCACGAGGCCACCGCTTACGCCAAGGAGCAGGGCAAAGACAGGGAGTTCCACCACCTAGCCGCCCAGGCTTATTGGGAGACTGGGGCCGACATAAACGACCTGGATGTCTTGAAGGGCATCGTGGAGGCCGCTGGGATGGATTGGGGAGAGCTGGGACCCCGTATCGAGTCCGGCCAGTACCGCGAGACCGTGATGCGGGAGTACGAGGCGGCCAAAGAGAAGGGAGTGACCGGTACCCCCACCTACATGATCGGCGGCGAACTCCACGGGGGAGACGTCGGCATCGAAGAACTGCGGAAGGCCATCAAGTCCGCTGCGGCGTGACACAGATGTGTGACTCATATGACGCCCGCGCGATGCGGCGCATAGGGCTGTTCTGTGGCCGCTGATAATTCTGTTCTGGTCATTGGAGCGGGCATCTTCGGACTGACCGCCGCGCTGGAGCTGCAAAAGCGTGGACACCAGGTTACCGTAGCCGACCCCGGCCCGGTACCGCATCCCCTGGCGACCTCCAATGACCTCAGCCGCATGGTACGGGCCGATTACGGGTCCGATGGTCTGTATTCGACGTTGTGCGCCGACGCGATCGAGGGATGGCGCCGCTGGAACACCGCCTGGGGCCGTGATTTGTTCCACGAAGACGGCATGTTGCTCTTGACCAGCGCGCCTATGCTCGCTGGAGAGTACGAGCAGGACTCCTACGATATGCTGACCGGCCGCGGCTTTCCGGTGGAGCGCCTGGCGCCTGGCGACTTGGCCCGGCGTTTTCCCCGTTGGAACTCTGAGTATTACGTCGATGGCTACTTCAGCCCCACGGCCGGCTGGGCCGAAGCTGGTGAGATAATCGCCAGCTTAGTCAAAGACGTCGCTGAAGCCGGAGTATCGGTGGTGACTGGGTTCAAGGCAGCCCGGTTGCTGCAGGATGGCGACAGGGTATCTGGGGCCGCCGCGTCGGACGGGGCCGAGTTGCGGGCCGATTGGGTTGTGGTGGCGGCCGGCGTTTGGACGACCGTCCTACTGCCGGAACTGGCCGACAGGATGTGGCCGGTGGGGCAGCCGGTCTTCTATTTCAGACCTGAAGACCCTGAGAGCTACCGACCTCCGTTGTTCCCACCCTGGGCCGCGGATGTCCCACGGAGCGGGTGGTACGGCTTCCCCGCCAACGATGAGGGTGTGGTCAAGATGGCCAATCATGGGCCCGGCAGACGGGTCCACCCTGACGCGGAAAGGGTGATACTGGCCGAGGAGGAAGTCCTCTGCCGGTCTTTCCTGGCGCAGTCGCTGCCGTCCCTAGCGACGGTCCCACTGAGCGACAGCAAGATGTGTCTCTATTGCGACACCTGGGACGGCGACTTCTGGATCGCTCGTGACCCGGAGCGGCAGGGTTTGGTGGTCGCTGCCGGCGGGAGCGGCCACGGATTCAAGTTCGGCCCGGTCCTGGGCGGGTTGATTGCGGACGCACTGGAAGGGACTGAAAACCCCTACAGCGAGCGGTTCGCTTGGCGTGCTCTGGGCGAGTTCAAGAAAGAGGACATGCGCTACATCGGCGAGTAGGTCAGACGGCGGCCGGGACTTTCTTTAGCAACGGCATAACTTCTTTGGCGAAGAGCCTCATGCTTTTTTCAACTTCGTCGTAGGGCATGGCGCCGAAGCTAAAGGCCGCCAAAAATGACTCGCTGCCGATGCGGCTCCGAGTGCTCATGACCTTTTCGTAACACTGCTCGGGCGTGCCCCACACCTGCAGGTCCAGGAAGAAGTCCTTCACGTCCTGGTTGCCGTATTTCTCGATCTTCTCGGTGAACTTGCCGTAGTACTCGTAGCCCTTGGTCGTCTTCAGGTGGTCGCTCCGGAACTCGTAGTGGTTCATGATCGAGTCCCAATAATTGCCAACGTACTCGGCGGCCATCTCCCGGGCCCGTTCTTCGTCCTCGTGGCAGAAGGTGAAGCCGACGACGATTGGCGGTGGCGCGGGCTCGCCATTGACCTCCTGGAATATCTCCCGGTAGGCCTTCAGTTCGTTCTCAACCTCGCTCCACGGCTTCTGGGGGATCACCAACATGCCGAGGCCCAACTGAGCCAACGCCAGTGACGACTCAGGCGAGACCGCGGCGGCATAGATGCGGCCTTTGAAACTCTTGTAAGGCTTGGGCCTGATATCCACTTTGGACTGCTTGATAAGTTCCCCGCTGGACTCGGCGACACCCTCCTCCAACGCTTGGACCAACATCTTTGCGCTCTCGGCGAACCTGGTCCGTGACTCGGCCATGTCCAGACCAAACCCCTCGAATTCGACTCTGCCCAGTCCCCGGCCTACGCCGACTATGGCGCGGCCGCCGCTTAGGTGGTCCAGCACCGAGAACTGCTCAGCGATCCTCACCGGGTTGTGCCAGGGCAGAACCACCACCATGCTGCCCAGTTGTATCCGTTCGGTCCTTCCCGCCATATAGGAAAGGAACTGGAGGACGTCGGGGCACATGGTGTAGTCGGTGAAGTGGTGTTCCACGCCCCAGATCGAGTCGTATCCCAGGGGCTCGCAGAGGTCGGCCAGACGCAGTTCGTTCTGGTAGACCTCAAGGTCAGTCCGGGTCTTACCATGGTTCTGGAAGAAGGTTGACGTACCGACGTGCATAATTCAACTCCGCGGGCCGCTGCAACGGCGTCTTTGTGGCCGTGATTATCTGCGGTTCAGTCTACAATCCAGCGGCAAGCCACGTCCACCGGAGGAAGAGCGACCTCGATGTATCTGGCTTAAGACTAAGAGATGACACAGCGAACCTGGATTCTCACCTCTGCTGAATGCCGCGAATACTGGCGTACCCACCGTCATTCCAGCGAAGGCTGGAATCTAGGAACAGTCTCATAAAAGACGGTCGACTAAAGCCACCAATCTGGATTCTGGCCTTCGCCAGAATGACGAGGGGCGTAGGGGCGGGTTTCCAACCCGCCCTGCCGGTCGTATACCGGGTTTGTATCCGCCAGATGCTGTGTGGTACGACATGCCGACCCTTGGTTTCTACCATCGCCGTGGCGAAGTAAAGGGGCAGGTCAGAGACCTGCCCCTACGTGCGCAATGGCTCGATTCAGTGGGTTGCTACCGGGTTGCTGAGAACCCCGCGGCCTCAATGCCTGCCCGGGCGCAGTCCTCATCTTCTTGGGCGGTGCCGCCGCTGCCGCCTACGGCGCCGATTATTTCGCCGCCCCGGAAGACCGGCAACGCGCCCTGTCCGGGTATGAAATGGCCGCCTTCCATGGCCATGAACGCCCGGAAGATCGGGGCCTGAGAGTTATCGGTCAATGAGCCGCTGGCTACCTCGAAGCTGGCCGAGGCCACCGCTTTACCACGGGATACCACGGGGGTCCGCCAAGGAGCTCCGTCCATCTTGCACATGGTGATCAGGTCTCCCCGTGGATCGACCACCGAGATACTCATCTTAACGCCCAACTCCACCATCTTCGCCTTGGACCCGGCCAAAATCGTTTCAGCTTCCGCAAGTGTCAAATTAGCCAAAATATCCCCTCCATCGTTTCGTGTTTAGTAGTCGATACCGGGCAACATTGTAGGTGAGAATCGCTTTGGTGGAAAGGTGGCTAAAACAGAGGGAGGCACGCCGAGCGTGCCTCCCTACCAAGATCATGGGTTGCGGTCGCTCATCGGGGTCTTTGACTACTGGAACGTCACGATGGGAGAGAGGGGCGTCAGTCTGGCCCCGCTGAACTCGCCTGGAGTGGTCGTAGTGAGGATGTCCACCAGGGTGTTGGCGTCGTATGCGTAGATGCTCTCCAGGGAAAGAGGCATCGTTCCGCCCACGTTGTCGCGGACCTTGAACTTCACCACCGCCACCGGCCCACTGCCGTCCATCCCGTTGATGTCGATGATGCCGGCCCACAGCCGTCCCGGTCCGGGAGAACTGGAGTCGATCAGCGCGTCCCCGGATAACAGGCCCCGTTCCACCTGGGCCAATTCCAGTTTGGCCGGGTCATAGACCAAGACAAACTCCAAACTTCCTACGTTGTTAGCCCGCGTCACCAGGATCGGCACCGATATGAACTTGGCCGCCGGAGCTACGGTGGGCTGAGGGGTTGTCGTCGGCGTGACGACCTGCGTGGGAGACGGACCCGCCGCCGGGGTCGTGGGAGACGGACCCGCCGCCGGGGTCGGCGTGGGTGAGGCTGCAAGGGGGGTAATATCTATCCTACCCGATTCGCCACCGCCACCGCCGAGCACCCCGACGCCGAAAAGGATTCCCACGAGTGCGGCCACCACAGCGGTCGACCCCAACAGCCATTTCCAACTGGTGGCTAATCCGATATATGCGACTTCCAACATCCAGCGCATGATCTGCTCCCCTAACTAGGCCGGGCCATATTCAGAATGATTCGGGCATCGTCGATGGTTATCTTTCCATCGTTGTTTACGTCCAGAGCCATGTCTACCTTCTGCAGATTGGACGCCATCCTCAGTACTTGCAGAGCGTCCAGTGCCGTGACCTGGCTGTCTCCATCGGCGTCGCCCAGGACCCTTGGACCGACCTTGAAGTCAGCGCCGACCAACTGCATCGTCAGCGGTCCGCTGGCATTGTGGTTCACCAAGGCATCAGACAGGGTTATGGGACTCACCGTCCCAGCGGTCCCGACAACCTGGAAATCAATAACCGCCGCGGTCCCGCCAGGGGTTGTGCCCTGGGTTGAGGCGAATCCAAACCGTACCTCACCCAAGGTGTCGACATCGTAAGTGAAGGATTCTTCGGTTAGCCTGGAACCCCGCTCCACGGTGAGCACCCGGAGGGAGTCAGGATCGTAGTTCAAGGTGAACCCCAGGCTCGTGATGCTTTCGCCCTGGTTGAAGGTCACGGGTACCCGCACGACGCTACCCAGAGGCGATACGCGGGACTCGAGCATCAAGGCTGTCCCGATAGGTCCAGTGATTCCGGGCAACGGAACTTCTAAAGGGTCGGTCACCGGGTCAGTAACGTTGGGTGTCTCGGGGCGCGTGTCGCCCTGCCGGTTGATGGTGATCAGGTAGGTCCCGGTTGGATTGGCCACCCGGCCCGAAGCGGAAACCGCCAGGGTATACCAACCAGCTTCCGGGGCCTTCCATTCCAAGGACTGCTCCAGTCCGAAGTTGGAGGTTGAGAACCCGGCTGCCGCGTTCTCCAGCGAGAACCGGACCCCTTCCACCGTGCCAGGCCTGACATCTACGGTGTAGGAGACATCTTTCTCCGCCAGGAACTGGAAGTAGTCGTAGTCGCTGGAAGGACTGATGGCGCCGGCGATGGCATTGCCAAAGCCGATGCGTGTGCCTTTGGTGGGGGTGTCACTGTGCCGGTCTTGCAACGTCATATCCGGCGTGACCTTGAGGGAATACGTGCCGGTGGGTTCCGCCGCTTTAGCCGAGGCCGAGACCTTGACGAAATAGGTCGCCGTGTCTGGGGCGGTCCAAGTTACGATGTTGGTCTCGCCGAAGTTTCGTGCGCCGGTGTCGGCGCTGCCTCCCACACTGTTGACCTCCAATGAGACTGCCGTTGCCGACCCATAGGTCAGGTCAAACATGTACTCAACTCCCCGTTGGGCCGGGAAGGTGAAGAAATCCAGGTCGGACTGGGGGCTTATGGCCCCCTGGTAGACAGTGCCAAAGCTAAGTGGAGTACCTGTGGAAGCGGTGTCTAGGTGGCGGTCCTCCAGGCTAGTGTTCGCAGATACCGTGAGGGCATATGACCCGATGCCTACAGTGGCTTGCGGCGAGAAAGACACCACAACGTAGAAGAGGCCGGTGCTAGCTGCGGTCCAGCCGAGGCCCGTGCCCAGCCCGTTGGTGCTGCTCAACGTGTCTCCGGCCGAGTTTTCGATGGATATGACCGCGCCGTTGGCGGTGATCAGTTCCAGGGCCACGGAGTAGTTGATGCCCCGTTCGGCCAGGAAGGAGAAATAGTCCCGGTCGGTCTCTGGGCTAACCGCGCCCGGATGGGCGTTGCCGAAGCTGAGCACCGAGGCGATACCGGGGAAGTCGCCGTGGTGGTCTTGCAAACTGTTGTCGCTGCTGAGATTCAGTGAGTAGGTGCCGATGACATTGGGCACCTGTGTCGAAGCTGAGATGACCGCCAAGAAGGTCCCATTGGCCGGAGACAGCCATTCAAGGTTCGTTCCGACGCCTCCGTTGGAAGCCAGGCTGGTGCCACTGGTGTCGGTGATCGTAAGCGCCACTCCATCGACGGTGCCCAATGTAACGTCCAAGTTATATCTGACGCCGCGCTGGGCCGGAAAGGAGAAATAGTCCAGGTCGTCCGCGGGGCTGATGGACCCTTGGTGGGCGTTGCCGAAGCTGACCACCGTCGCCCCAGCGACTGTTTGCAAGTGCTGGTCTAAGAGGGATGTCTCGGCGTTAAGTTTAACGGCGTAGGTTCCACTGGAGTCTCGTACCCGGGTCGTGCCGGTTACCGCGATGTAGTAGGTGCTGTTCTTTGGTGATATCCAACTCAGGGTACTGCCGATGCCGTCGTTGGTCTTTTCCAGACCTGACAGGCCCGTGTGGATCGCGATCTCCACGCCTTCTGACGTGCCGAGGTCAATCTCAACGGTGTATTTCACGCCCCGCTGGGCCTGGAACGAGAAGAAGTCGACGTCGTCTCCGCCGTCAACGGTGTCGATCAGACTGGGCTGGTTGCTCCAGGGACTGACCGCACCCTGGTAGACGTTCCCAGCGGATATCTGCGTGGCGCCGGTGCTCTCGTCGGGATGCCGGTCGACGAATCGCGTGTCTTCATATCCGGTGAGGGTGTAATCACCTAGATAGAAAGAGCCGTCGAAATTATCGATGGTGCCGGCAATCTCCACGTAATAGGTGTCGGTGGTCCGGGCGACCCAGGTAACCGTCTTCTGGCCGCCGGTCACCGTGATCTCTTGTTCGGGGGAGCTGTTGTTCCCGCGTGAGATGGAGTTGATTATCGATATGTTGGCGTCCACCACCGTAATCTCATCGAGCACGAAGGTGTATCTGACCCCTCTTAATGCCTGGAAAGAGAAATAATCCACATCGAAAAGGATGTCGGAAGGATCGATTATCCCGGAGACGGCCCCTGAACCAATCTTCAGACTGGTGGAGGTGAACCGATAGTCACCGTGGTCGTCGTCGGCCCAAATAGTGCTCTGATTGGCGAAGAATGCCACCGCCGCCAACGCTATCATCAATAACGTGACCGGCAATAGCGTTAATGGTTTCCGCATGCCCCTACTCCCTTCCTCCGCCGCTAGATCCGCGGCACGGGGGCCGAGGCCACGGTCCGAGTTGGACTCTTTAGACCCCGGTCAGCAGGCGTCCGCAGTCGGCCGGTTGGACCGGTCGATCGGCAAGTTTCCTGCAATCAGCTTAGAAAATTATACTCATTTTAAAATTATTTTTAAATTAATACAATTAAATATGCCACAAGATAGAGGATAAATAGCGCGCGGCACGCGCGAGCCAAGAGAATTGCAGCCTGATCCTGGGGTTAAGGGGAGAAGATGTCGGTGTGGGGGTAGAAAGCGTACCAGCCGAACCAGTAGGAATCGCGGCTGGAGACCTGTTTCAGGGTCTCGCCCGATCCATCTAGGCTCACCAGGGCATTTTCTCCAGCCTGCCAGGCCACTCCGTTCTCATCAGTAAGGGTCACCGCCTGACCGGGGGTCGATGGGGACCTGGTGAAGACATGGCCGCCGCGCTCGTATGCCCGGACTCCGGCCGCCTCACCGGCGGCGAAAATGACAACCGCTCTGCCCGCCAGAGTGTCGTTGATCACAGACCGGCCGTCGAACAGAGACAGCGGATAGGCCCTGGCTTCTTCACCGAAAGCCAGCCCGAATACCTGCTCTTTGGTCGCCAGGTCTGCGCTTTGCTCCGGCACCGGGAATATGGTGTCCTTCTGGAACCGGTATCCGAAATAGGCGGAATCGTTCTGTGCCTCAGGAGCGTAGGCATCTTCGGGATAGATCCCAGTGTCCAAGTCCAGTACGGTCGTGTCGGGGTGTTCAGCCACCCATTCGGACCAGACCGTGAGGGTCATGGGCAGGACTTCCAGTTCCATACCGCTGCCCACCAGCTGGCCAACAGCCGGCACGCCCCGGAATTGGTTCCAGAGCGTCTCAGTCTTGCGGTCGAACATCAATTTATTGCTGCGGTAGAGGAACCCGGACGTGCCGAACTGCACCCTTTCGCCGTCGATGATGGTGGAATACACGATTCCAGAACCGCAAAGGGTTCAATACGCCAGCGCGAAGGGCACACCCGCAATGACATCGTTGGCCATCTCGTGGCGGTTCATGATCCTGAGGGGGTAGGCCCGGTGCTGTCCGTTGATGGACACGCCGAACACCCGGTCGCCTGGCAGCAGGTAATCGACTTGGCTGGCTGGAATAACCGGAGGGTCGATCAGATCGGGGATGCCGTCCTTGGCCACGCCGCCCCAGACCACCTCTTCGATCCTGATATCGGTCTTGACGCCGTCGTAGAGGAAGGCGCCGAGCCCTGGGTCCAGTATGGAATAGAGTTGGCCCTTCCAACCCACGAACCCATCTGGCGGCTGGACTTGAGGGTTGTTCCCCAACCACTCGATTCACCATTTCCATTCGGTTTGCTCCTGGGAAAACAGCATCAACTCTTCGGCCGGCACATTGTCCTTGAGCCGGGACAAGAAGGAAGTCATGTTGATGATGCCTTCCTCCTGAGCCTGAAACCGGAGGTATTCCAAGAGGACCGGGATGTAGGTCTGATTCCCGGAGTAGGCCATCTTCCGGGCCACCTAGTCCAGGGGTTCCTCTAAAGAGGCCAGCATCAATTCGGTAGGGTCGTCCGGCAGGTGGCTAAGGTCCAGCTCCCCGGCCATGGCGCCCGATACGTCAATTACAGTCTCAGTTGGAGACGGGGCATCGGGAGTGGCAGGCGCAAACACGGTGGAAGTACCATCGTCGCCGGACGAGCAGGCGGCCACCAGCAGCAACAGGACCGAGACCACCGGCCAGATAGCGCCGACGCGCAGCATTCGAGACATCGAAATCAAAAAAGCTCACCGATGGAGTCTTGAATCGCGGATAGTTGTAATCGATACGTACGAACAACCGCTCCAAGCGGATGGATACGCATGCTTTGATGCTGTACCCAGCGTCGGGGATACGAATGAAGCTACTGGGACTCCCGGAACAGCTCCCGGCCGATGAGCATGCGGCGTATCTCGCTGGTGCCGGCGCCGATTTCGTAGAGCTTGGCGTCCCGCAGCAGCCGGCCTGTGGGAAAATCATTGATGTAACCGTTGCCGCCCAGGGTCTGCACGGCTTGTAGCGCTACCTGGGTGGCCTGCTCACCGGCGAACAGCAGACACCCGGCGGAATCTTTGCGGTTGCTCTCGCCCCGGTCGGCGGCCCGCGCCACCGCATAAACGTATGACTGACAGGCTGAGAGGGATGTATACATATCGGCCAATTTGGCCTGGATCAGCTGAAACTCACCGATGGGCTGTCCGAATTGCTCCCGTTGGTGGACATACGGCAACACGACGTCAAGACACGACTGCATGATGCCCAGTGGCCCGCCGGCCAACACCAGGCGCTCGAAGTCCAGCCCGCTCATCAGCACCCGGACGCCGTGGCCCACCTCGCCAAGGACGTTCTCCTCGGGCACCTCACAGTCTTGGAAGACCAGTTCCGAGGTGCTAGAGCCGCGCATGCCCATCTTGTCCAGCTTGGGCGATGCCTGGAACCCGACGAAACTCTTCTCCACCAGGAAAGCTGTGATGCCGTGGGATCCCGCTTTGGGGTCGGTCTTCCCGTAGACCACCAAGGTGTCGGCTTCGGGGCCGTTGGTGATCCACATCTTGCTGCCGTTCAGTACATAGCGGTCGCCTTGCTTCTCGGCACGCATGGTCATGCTCACCACATCGGACCCGGCATCAGCCTCGCTCATAGCCAACGCGCCAACGTGCTGGCCGTCGATCAGCTTGGGAAGGTAACGGCGCTTCTGGTCGTCGGTGCCGTTCCGGAAGATCTGGTTGACGCAAAGGTTGGAATGGGCGCCGTAACTCAGGCCGACACTAGCGGAACCCCGGGAGATCTCTTCCATGGTGACGGCGTGGGCCAGGTAGCCAAGTCCGGCGCCGCCGTATTCTTCAGAGACAGTGATGCCCAGTAATCCCAGGTCGCCCAGCCGTGGCCACAGGTCCCTGGGGAACGCATCGGTCTGATCGATCTCCGCGGCGCGGGGGGCGATCTCCTGGGATGAGAACTGACGCACCGTGTCTCGAATCAGATCAATGGTTTCGCCCAAAGAGTGGTCTAGGGCGCCGTAGGCTGGCCTTCTGGTTGTCATCTGTGTCCCCTGTTATCGGTGCAGGGTTAAGGTTTGCGCAGGTCAATTATACGGCGGGCCTTGAACTGGGTGCGCTCAAACTCGCCGGCAGGCTTCAGTTCCACGGCCACGCTGACCCCGATGGCCCGGCGCAGGGCCGCAGTGAACCGCTCCCGCACCGGCTCCAACGCCGCCGGGTCGAACTCGCGCGAGGCGAACGCTTCGTTCAGCACCTCGGCCTGCACCGTCAGGCGGTCCATCTGGCCGGTCTCCCGCTCCAGTACCAGCCGGAACTCGCCGCCGAACTCGTCCATGCTCCGAAGCACGTCCTCGACGCGCGAAGGGAATACGTTCTGGCCCCGGACGATGATCATGTCGTCAACGCGGCCGTAGATGCCGGCGACCAGGGTGGGATAGGTGCGGCCACAGGGGCAGTCGACCATGTCCCAGCGTGCGATGTCCCCGGACCAGTAGCGGATCATGGGCTGGGAGGTGCGCTCGGTGTGGGAGTAGACAGGCACCCCTTCCTCGCCCAAGGGCAGGCTTAGCTTGGTCTGCGGGTCGACCAACTCGGTGTAGACGATGTCCTGCCACAGGTGCATGCCGCCGTCCAGGTGGCGGCAGCCCGATGCGCTCATCCAGGGAGTCATCTCGGCCATGGTGCCCTGGTCGACGATATAGCAGCCGAAAGTCTCTTCGATCAGGCGGCGGGTGGCGGGGACGCTGGCTCCGGGTTCGCCGGAGAAGAACATGAACCGGAAGCCGAAGTCCTTTTTGGGGTCGAAGCCCATCTGCCGGGCGGTCTCCGCCATATACAGGGCGTAGGACGGTGTGCCGTAAAGCACGGATGGTTTCACCATGGTGGCCCATTCCACCGCCCGCTCGGTCTGGCCCGGAGCGCCGCTGCCGAAGGGGAAACAGGTTGCTCCCAAACGCTCGGCCCCGACCAGAGCCCCCCAACTGCCAACGTACAGACTGAAGACGGCTGCAACCATGACCGTGTCGTGGGGCCGCAGTCCGGCGCCCCACAGGATGCGGGCGTGGGCCTCCCCTATTCGGTCCCAGTCGTCCTTGCCGATGCCGAAGACCGTGGGCCGGCCTGTGGTGCCCGAGGTGCCGTGGAGCCGGAAGATTTCTTCGGCCGGGATGCAGAGGAACCGGCCGTAGGGAGGATTCTCTTCCTGTTCTCGGCGGATGTCTTCTTTCGTGAGGATGGGCAGTTGGGCGAATTCTTCCAGGCTGGCCAGATTTGCCGGATCGACCGGGACGTCCTTGTAGAACTCCTGGTAGAACCCCGAATTCTCGAAGGCGTAGCGGACCTGATGCTGCAGCTTGGTCAGGATGTGCCTGTCCCGCTCGGCCGGCGGCATGGTCTCCAATTCCGGCGACCAGTATTCCTGGTCTGTGCCGGGGGTGAAGTTCTCTGGATATCGGGGAGGCCATTCCATAGGTGCAGACATAAGGCGGCGCGCCGCCTAGACCTGGGGCGCCGACCGGCCCCGGCTGACGTTCGCGGTGATGAATTCGGTCATGGAGGTCGTGAAGCTGCCCACGGGAAACACGCCTTGCACCCCCATCTCTTGCAGGGGCTCAACGTCATCTTCAGGGATGGTGCCGCCCACGATCAGCAGCACATCATCGGCGATCTCCCGGTCTTGGAGGGCTTTGGTCAGGCGGGGAATCAACCGCATGTGGGCCCCGGAAAGGATACTGATTCCGACCACGTCAACGTCCTCTTGCAGCGCCGTCTGGGCTACCTGGTCGGGGGTGACACGCATGCCCATGTAGACAACTTCCATCCCAGCGTCGCGCATGGCCCTGGCGATGACCTTGATGCCCCGGTCATGCCCGTCCAAACCCAACTTGGCCAGGAGGACTTTTATGTTTTTTTGGTTAGGCGGCTTCCCGGTCTGCATAAGAGACAATCGAAACCTCTGTGTGAAATGCTTTCAGCCGGGTGAGCAGCTTGGTCAGTTTATCAGTGACCTTTCCCGAGACATACGGTTCATGGCAGCTCCGGCAACTCTCGGCAGGAACATCTTTGACAACGATCACCGTACCTTCGAATACGAAAGGTACCGCTGAAATTCCAGCTTTTAGTCGTCCACCGCAGAGCGGGCAACGACTACGTTCTTCTGACTCGCCAGCCATCTAGCCACTCCTCTGAGTTGGGTCTGTACACGGTTACCACTAAGATACGTTCATTTTCCAGATCGATCGCCAGCACGGCGTGAAACGTGTCGCCTGATCTAGAAATGCCCAATACGAGACAATCAGGCAAGGTCCTCGGCCCGGCAGGATACCCTTCGATTACCTCGCAGTTGAGTAAGCCTGCTTCTATATTGTCACGGTCCCAACTCTCATTCACCAATTCAACGATAGCATGACGAGACTAGAATATGGACCGGCCTTCCGAGTCGGACTGGTTTCGCTGCGCCGCTTGTCGCACAGAAAGTTGTCTAGACGCTGAGTCCATGCTCCACACGTTGCTAGCGGCGTAATCGGAAACTGCCCACCCCTAAAACACCCCTGGGTCTACGTACTCGCCGTAGACGTCCCGCATGGTGTCCAGTATCTCGCCCTCGGTGGCCAGAGCCCCGACGGCTTCTAGGACGAGCGGCATCAGGTTCTTGTCGTCGCGGGCCGCTTGTTTCAGAGAAGACAGTGCCGACTTCACAACGGTGGGGCTGCGCCCGCCTTTGGTCTCGGCCAGCCGTCCCTTTTGCCATTCCTCTTCTTCGGGGTCGAATTGGAACAATTCAAGTTTCTGGGTGCCTTCGGACTGGTACTGGTTCAAGCCCACCACAACCTGCTCGCCGCTCTCGATGCGTAGCTGGTATTCGTAGGCCGAACGGGAGATCTCCCGTTCGATGTAGCCGTTGTCGATGGCGCTCAGCATGCCCTGCTTCATCAGGTACTCGCCCGAGCCCATCTCCTCGATCTTGGAGATGTACCCCCAGGCGGCCTCTTCGATGTCGTTGGTCAAGCTCTCCACGAAATAAGACCCGGCCAGCGGGTCCACAGTATTGGTCACACCTGACTCGTGAGAGAGGATCAGTTGAGTGGCCAGGGACATGCGCATCGCTTCTTCTGATGGGATGTCGAAGGCTTCGTCATAGCCGCTGACGTGGAGAGACTGGGTCCCGCCCAAGACGGCTGCCAGTGCTTGCAGGGTGCCGCGGGCAATGTTGTTCTGCGGGTCTTGGCGCATCAGCGTCGAACCCAGGGTCTGGGTGTGGAACCGCAGCCGCATGGACTCTGATTTCTGGGCTTTGTACCGGTCCTTCATGATGCGGGCCCACATGCGCCGGGCCGCCCGGTATTTGGCAACCTCTTCGAAGAGGTCATTGTGGCAGCCGAAGAAAAACGATAGCCGGGGCGCAAAGCTGTCCACCGGCAGGCCCCGTTCCATAGCCGATTCCACGTAGGCCATGCCCTGGGCAATGGTGAAGGCCAGCTCCTGAACCGCGTCGGAGCCGCTTTCCCGGATGTGATAGCCGGATATGGAGATCGTGTACCAGTTGGGCACATGGTTGGTGCAGAACTCCACGATGTCCGTGGTCAGCTTGAGGGACGGTCCTGGCCCCAATGCAAAGGTCTTCTGCCCGTGAAATTCTTTCAGTGAATCGTTTTGGACCGTGCCCCGGAGCTTGCCCCAGTCGACGCCCCGCTGCTTGGAGACGGACAGGAACATGCCCAGCAGCACGATGGCCGGGTGGTTGATGGTCAGAGATACGCTGACCTCATCCAGGGGTATATCCAGGAACAGGTCGTCCATGTCCCGTACCGAGTCGATGGCCACGCCAAGGCGGCCCACTTCGCCCTCGGCCAACTCGTGATCCGAGTCGTAGCCGGTTAGAGTGGGGTGGTCGAAGTCGGTGCTGATGCCGTTCTGACCGTGGTCCAACAAGAACCGGTAGCGCTCGTTGGTGGCCTGCGCAGTCCCAAAACCGGCTATCTGACGCCTGGTCCACAGCCGGCCCAAGTACATGTTGGGGTAGGGGCCGCGGGTGAAGGGGAACTCGCCGGGCTGGCCCAGGTCGCGGGCGAAGTCGGAACCAGCCAGGTCGTCCGGCGTATAGACCGGCTTGACTTCAAGGCCCGACAAGGTGCGTTTGGGCTGTTCCTTCATTCCGTCGGCCATTAGCTGCTGATTACCCGACCCGGACGTATTTATCGACGCTCTTCTCGGCGCCCAGTGACAGGTACAGGTCGCCGCGGCCATCCACCCACGAGCCATGGGCGGAGATACACGGGAAGCGTTCCAGAACTTTGCCGTCGCCGTCGAGCACACTCATCTGGGCCGGTCCGGTCTCGGTGGGCCTTTCGGATGTGTAGAAGATGCCCTCGCTGTCGATGGAGATATCGAGCGGACGCTGCATGTCGGTCCACATCGTTATGTATTCACCGTCGGGCGAGAACACCTGGACACGGCTGTTCTCACGGTCGCAGAGGTAGACATTGCCATTGTCGCCTACAACCAGGCTGTGGGGCAGGTGGAACTGGTTGGGGCCGCCTTTGCCCGGTTCGCCCCAAGATGAGATCAGGTCGCCGGCCGCCGAGAAACGGTGGACCCGGGCGTTACGGTAGCCGTCGGAGATATAGAGGTCGCCGTTGGGAGCGGGGACCATCTCTGTAACATAGTTGAACGGCCCGGCCGAGCGGGGGCAGACGTCGCCCGCCTTCTCGCAGCCGGTGTCCGAGTACTCGCCCTTGGTCCCGATGGACAGCAATGGCTTGCCGTCCAGGGTGGCTTTCATGGCGATTGAGCCTTCCCGGTCGGTGAGATAGGCGATGTCGTCCTTGATGAAGATGCCGTGGGGGTCGTCGAACATGCCCGCGCCCCAGGAATTTAGGAAGTTGCCGCCCCGGTCAAAGACCAAGACCGGCGGGTCTTTGCGCTGGAAGATGTAGACCCGGTCCTGGGAATCGGTCGCCACCGCGCTGGCGGTGCCCATCTCCTGGCCCGCAGGCATCTTGGCCCAGTTGGGGACGTATTCGTAAGTGTATTTGCCGCTTCCTACCGTGGCCATGATTAGTCCTCTCCCGCCAACTTATTTGCAATTCAACGACGCCGGGTGTGTTCACACCACGCCTGGCATTCGCTCCAATACTAACACATGGCCCCGATGATTCCGCTGCTAACCAATGTTGTTGTGGCGTCCGAGGTCTTCGAGTAGAATGCCGAGTCAGTCGAGAATCGGGAGTCACCATGGAATTTGAAGATGTAAAAACCATGGCAGTCATTGGCGCTGGGAATATCGGCCACGGGATCGCCCTCGGTCTGGCTTTGGCCGGTTACCAAGTGCGCCTTAACTCCACCACCGAGGCGAGCCTGCAAGAAGGCATTGATTCCATCAAAGCGGACCTGGATAGACTGGTGGGATTCGGATTCACCGAGCCTGGACGCGCCGAGCAGGCGCTGACCAAGATTTCCACCACTACATCTTTGGAGGAGGCCTCAAGCGACTCCGATGTGGTGATCGAAGCGGTTTACGAGAACCTTGAATTGAAGCAACAGGTGTTCAGAGACCTGGACGCGTTCTGTCCGGAACGGACAATCTTGGCCAGCAGCACTTCAACGATAATTCCTAGCCGATTCGCCGAGGTCACCCAACGCCCGGACCGGGTGCTGGTTGCCCACTATACGGGGCCGTCCTATCTGTCTCCGCTGGTGGAGGTCGTGCGCACCGAACAGACCTCCGATGAAACGGTGGACATGGTTTTCCAGGCCCTGACTAAAGTCGGGAAGAAACCAGTGATGATCCAAAAAGAGGTCCCGGGGTTCATCGCCATTCGCCTCGAAGTGGCATTGATGAGGGAAGCCCTATCGATGGTCCAGCGAGGTATCGCCAGCCCCGAAGATATAGACACCGTGCTGAAAACAGGCCACCCCCCGGGCTGGGTAGCAGCCGGGATCTTTGAGCGTGTGGAGGTCGGAATCGGGTGGGACCTGATAAATAACGCTATCAAACGAGTCCTGCCGGACATCGATTCATCGATGGATGTGATTAACCTTATCCAGGAGAAAGTTGATAAAGGCGAAGTGGGCGCCAAAACCGGCAAGGGCTTTTATGATTGGACTCCGGAGTCAGCCGAAGCCACTCGCCGGAAGATGGCGAACGCATTTATCGAGATCGAAAAGCGGTCCCAGGACAGCGGGTGATATTTCGGACTTAAAGCCTAAACCCGGCTGTTGTAGCCGTAATGGGGCGTGGTCTCGGCCTTGCCCCAGTCCTTGTAGAACTCTTGGACGAATGGGGTCAGCCCCTGGGCCAGTTTCTTGGCCTCCAGGGCTTTTTCCTCAACCGGCCTAGCGAACTGCTCCTTGATCTCCCGCAGTACATCGGCCTTGTCCATCTTGATGAAGGTACCGTTCCGGACCACCACTTCGCCTTGGATCATGACTGTGTCGATGTGGGACGCCTTGCCTCGGTAGAGCAGCGTGTCCACCACGTCGATCCCTGCGTCGGTGTAAGGCTCGGTAATGGCGTTTAGGTCCAGCAGAACCAGGTCGGCGAAACGCCCTGGCTCCAGAGTCCCGATCTTGTCTTGCAAAGAAGTTGGCCGGGCCGCGTTGGCTGTTGCCAGCCGCAGGGCCTGGTGGGAGTTCAACGCAGGCATGTCCATCCTGGGCTGCCGGTGCAATTTAGCGGCCAGCCGCATCTCTTGGACCATATCGTCGTCGTCATTGAGGGCGGTGCTGTCCGTGCCCAGGGCAACGTTCACGTCCTTGGCAAGCATAGCGTTCACCGGGGCGATGCCGTTCTTCAGGCGCAGATTCGAGCTGGGGTTATGGCAGGCCGTCGTGCCGGTCTCGGCCATGATGTCGATGTCTTGGTCGGTCAGCCAGACCGAGTGGGCGCAGGACACCTCCGGGCCCAAGAATCCCAGAGTGTTCAGGTGCTCCACTGGGGTGTGGCCCCAGGTGCGGAGGCCGTATTCCTTCTGATATAGGCTCTCTACCAGGTGGATGTGGATGGCGGCCCCGGTCCTCGTTGCCTCCTCCTTGGTGCGCATCAGGAAGTCGTCGGAGACCCACTGGACGTTGCTGGGGCTGAGCAGCACCGTCACCCTGGAATCGGGCTTGTTGGAATATTCCTCGTGCAGGCTTTGGAACACCGAGAAATACTCTTCCTCGGATAGGTCGACCGCCGCCAGAAATCTCCGCAGCGAACCGGCCAAATCTCCGGGCAGACCCGAAATGAACTGATCGTCGTCTTGGTAGACCACCCGGTTGCGTTCCCGGAAGTAGACCGAGAACGCGGTGCGCATACCGGCGGCGGCGAACCCCCGCAGCACCCCGGACACGTCGTCGGCCAGGCCCGTTGCCGGAGTCTGAGCGTGGTTGTACATCGTGGTGGTCGTGCCCGACTCGATCTGCTGGATGGCCGTGTAGAGGGTCATCAGGTAGTGGTCGTAGGGACGGCGGCCCCAACCCGACAGTATCCAAGTCTCCAGACAGTCGTCGATGCAGCCCATCTGGAAGGTGCTGACGCCCCGGCCGTGGTGGTGGGCGTTCACCAGGCCCGGCATGATTAGGTAGCCAGGCCCGCCTAATTCTTCGTCCCCTTGATGGGCCGCTTTGATGTCGTCATAGGCGCCTACGGCCTCGATGACGCCGTCCCGCTGGAACACGGCCCCATCGGAAATCACCCGGCTGGACCCGGCATCGACTCCCGCCTCGCAGATGACATAACCGCCACGAATGATAGAAGTACTCATGACAACCTCCGCCGTCGCCGCTGCATTGGCTGGACTATATGGTGAGGCATCTGGGCTGTCAAGAAAGCCCGGACCGGCGTTGTATTGACCCAGACCGTGGATTACACTGGCGGAACCCTAAGAGAGTCCGCTAGGCCATTCAGACCAAGGATGGAGGCAACCATGCCCGAACTAGATGGAAAAATAGTCTTGATCACCGGCGCGGGAGGCATGCGCGGTGTCGGCCGGGCCACGGTCATGAAGCTGGCCGGCCGTGGCGCCGACATCGCACTCAGCGACGTCCACCGGGAGGCGTCGGACCTGCCGCCGGCCGAGGTCAGGAACGAGTGGGGCGGCATCGACACCGTGTCCGAAGAGGTCCAAGCCCTGGGCCGGCGGGCGCTGCCTATCTACTGCGACCTGTCGGACCCGCGGGAGATCGAGCACTTAGTGAAACAGACCATGGACCATTTCGGGCGAATCGACATCCTGGTCAACAACGCCCGGGCCATCATCGGCAAAGACAAGGTGCCGGTGACCCAATTGGAGAAAAAGGTCTGGGACCACTTCCTGGCAATCAACACGACCGCCGTCTTCCTCACCACCAAGCTGGTGGCGCCGCACATGATCGACTCGGGCAGAGGCGGACGAATCATCAACATCGCCTCCAACGCCGGCAAGCAAGCCAGCGCCAACGGGGCCGCCTACTCGGCTTCCAAGTTCGCGGTGATCGGTCTGACCCAGGCGACGGCCATGGACCTGGCGCCTTATAACATCACCGTGAACGCCGTCTGCCCCGGCCCGATCAACACCGACCGTATGAGCTACTGGGAACGCGACCAGGCGCAGGAACGGGGCATCACCCAGGAAGAATTCCGGGGCCAGATCGTAGAGAGTTCGGCCCAGAACACCCCACTAGGCCGCATCGCCGAGTCCCAAGACGTGGCCAACATGGTGGCCTTCCTGGCGGGCGACGACGCATCGTTCATCACCGGCCAAGCCTACAACGTCAACGGCGGACAGCTGTTTCATTAGGATCCAAACAGTGCGGGCCAAGTCGCCTGCGAGTATTTACGGAGGTTCCCCGCTAGCCCGATGACATCGGCCAGACGTACCGCCGCGCAAACCGAAGTCGCGGCCTATGATCTCATCAAGACCCATTTCCACTGGCCCGACCACAATAAACATCGGGCGTTAAATCTGGCCGACTCCTACGGTCGCCCCAGTGTTGGTGACGAATTCGCTAAGTCCGATATCACTGACTGGATTGCCCCAGTCATAGGTATAGCCGAGCAGGGTCCAAGGGAAAGGAGGATCGCTTGAGTAATTTTTCTTGAACCAATCGTTGAACCAGGTTATATAACCGGGGTCAATCGTAAGGAATCGGCTAGATTGAGGCGGCAGAATCTCTGATTCATGGTCAGAGATTTCCGGGTCGATGCTGGGCCGGAACAGGTCCTGTGGATTTACCCAAAGTTCTACGAGACTACGTAGGTTGCCACCGGGCGGCAATCCCAAGAGTTGATGCAACCTGAGCCTGAGGTCGGTCTGGTTCGGATCAGGATTTTGACAAAAGTCGCGTAATTCCGGGACGATCGTTACCCAGGTAGGCTGAGTAAGCAGAATTGCTTCGCCTGGTCTATAACCTTCGGGATACTCGGGAGGGACGATTGTAGTGAATGCGAAGGTCAACAGGAGTGATTCCCCTCGCTTTCTCTTCCATTCCAAATCAACAACATAATCACCAATATGTGAATCCGCGCCATCTGATGTGATCGCGGTAAGGTATGGTGATATCTCGTCATTCTCTGCAATGGCAGCGTCCCTTACGGCATCACAATATTCCTTGCCCAGGGTCTCCGAGCATTTGATTTTTCCCACGTCAATAAGCACCGAGTCGTTAGAAGATACGGTGGCGAATCTAGACGGGGAAGAGGGTGCTGCAGTTGGTTCCACTCCTACCGCTGGCGTCGATTCGGGGAAATTAAAGACTCCAAAAAGAAACAGAAATCCCGCGATACCTGTAGCCATAAACGAGACAACATAAATGAATAGGTAAGTAGATTTGAACCCGATACCCTTTTTAAGCAGATCGCGTAACCACCTGCGCAATTTGGCCCGAAAACTGAGAGATTCTCACGCATTAGTATTGTCGATTCCTGGCTCTGGTATTCCACAAGAAGATTGAATCTCCAATTGGACTCTATTCCATCGCTCACTGATATGATCAGTACGCAGCGTCCATAGAAACCCAACCAACGCAAATCCGGAAAGAATGAAGAGCAGTGACGGGAATGCGTCACCAGACTCGGTCTGAGCGAGATAAGCTATGACCGCAACGCCAACAAATACGTAAAGACTCGTAAAACTTAACAGTAGGTTCCAGGGATGCCTGCTGGCTTCCCACGCTTGGCGATATAGTTCTACTACGATCTGGTCTCTTTGAACCATGGCAAGGTCACCTAATTCGTCTAATCGCTGGACCTGAGTTATAACCGCTTCAGTCTAACTAATTTATTTGAATCGGGAAAGTCGCCAATTCAGAATAAGGCTCCTCCGACTTCGCCTTCATCAGTGCGGTGGCGAAGCAGCCGCTCCCGCCACCCGCCTCTCCCGCACCAGCGTCGTCAGCACGGCGGCGGCTACAGACAGTATCAGCAGCAGCCGGAACATGTCGTCGTAGCTGCCACGGTTGTCGAAGATCCACGCGCCCACGAACGCCCCCGCGCCACCGGCGATCATGTGCACCATGGAGATTGACCCGGCCAATGTTCCTAGCCTTGCCGTGCCGAAGATGTTTCCCACGAAGACTACGGTGAGCGGAGCGGTGATCAAGAAAGTTAGCCCGTAGAGTAGGCCGAAGACGAAGATCGACGCCGTGCTTTGGTCGAAGATGATGAACGCGAAGATGAACATGCGAATCAGGAAACAGATCACAGTGGGGCGCACCGCGCCAAATGCGTCGGCCAACAACCCCGAGGCCAGCACGCCTATCAGTCCCATCAGCCCCATGAGCGCTAGCAGATTTCCAGCCAACACCGGGCCTACCCCCTGGTCACCCGCGAAGGCTACGATGTGGGTGGCGACGAAGAAGTCTTGGAAGCCGCAGATCATGTAGATGGCGACCATGAGCGCCAACTGCGGGGAAGTCAGGGTCCGCCCCAAAGACAGGGCTGAGTCGGGCGGTGTGATTGACCTGGCGGCCACAAGATTTGGTTCGACAACCCGCTCCGTCGGCTGGTCTCTGACTGCTAGGAATACCAGAGGCGCCAGGACCGCCAGGTTAGCGATTCCTAGTACGGTGAACGACCACCGCCAGTCCAAGGAAACGAGGACCGCGGCCAATGCTATGACGATCACCAACTGCCCCACTGCGCTCCCGGCCACCGCCGCGCTGCTGGCGATCCCCCTGCGGTTGGGGAACCAGCGGCTGATCATCACGGTTACCGGCGAGGCCGACGTTCCAGCGCTGCCCAGAGCGGAGACCACTCCGTAGACGATGAATACCTGCCAAGGAGCGTCCACCCGGCCCATCAGCCCGATGCCGACCCCGCTTAGCACCGCTGCGACGCCGATAGTCCCCTTCAAACTCCACCGGTCCACCAACCGGCCCAAGAACGGCAGAGCCAGGGCCGAGACCACCATGAAAGTCGTGACGGCCAAGGAGAGGGTCGAACGGCTAATGTTTAGGTCCTCGGACATGGGCTTCAGCATCAGGCCGAAGGCGAACCGGGAGCCGCCGCTGAAGAACAGGATGAAGAACCCGGTGGCCAAGATCACCCAACTGTAGTGGAGACGCCGCAAAAATCACTTCCTGCTTGTTCCCAAAAGATAACCACCGGCCCCAGATGCTTGGGGGCCGGTGGTCGACGCGCCTAGATCTGGTGAGACGGGCCTACCGGTTCAGAAGATTCTTCACCGTTCTGATGACCCTAGTCTCATTCGGCATGTACTCGTTCTCCATGGCCCGGCTGTAGGGCACCGGAGTATGGGGCGAGGTGACCCTGGAGGGGGGCGCGTCCAGGTAATCGAAGACCTCTTCCGCGACCCTGGCGCAGATCTCCGAGGCCAGACTGCAGACGGGAGTGTCTTCGTCCACCACGATCAAGCGGTGGGTCTTTTGGACAGACTCGTTGATGTGGTCGTAATCGATGGGAGATACGCTAAGTAAGTCTATGACCTCGCAACTGATGCCCTCTTTGGCTAATTCTACGGCCGCGGCGTCGGCCACCCAGGTCATCTTGGAGATGCCGACCAGAGTGATATCACTCCCTTCCCGCACCGTCCGCGCCTTGCCCAGCGGCAGCACATACGGCTCTTCCGGCACTGGGCCGGAGATCCCGTACAAGCCCTTGTGCTCGAAGAACACGATTGGGTCATCGTCGCGGATACATGCGGCCAGGAGACCCTTGGCGGTGTAGGCGTCGGATGGACACACGCCCTTCAGCCCCGGTATGTGACTGAAGATTGAATAGTAGGACTCGGAATGCTGGGCGGCGGCCCCGAATCCGGCCCCGATGCGGGTCATCATGGTGAATGGGACCTTCACCTGGCCGCCAAACATGTAGCGCATCTTGGCGGCGTTGTTGATCAATTGGTCCATGCAGACGCCGATGAAGTCGATGAACATAAGCTCGGCCACCGCCCGCAGACCGGTGGACGAAGCGCCGATGGCCGTGCCGATGAAAGCAGCCTCTGATAGTGGGGTGTCCAGCACCCGTTCCTTGCCGAACTGCTGGATCAGACCGACGGTGGTGCGAAATGGTCCGCCCCAGGCATCTTCAAAGCCTTGGTCCTCGCGCCCCGCCCCCCCGGCGATCTCCTCGCCCATGATGATGACATTTTCGTCCAGTTCCATCTCCTGGCGGAGGCATTCGTTGATGGCTTCCCGGAACTGGATCTCGCGGGTCCCGGTTGTCTGCAATGTGGTGGTCATAGGTATCTCCTAGAACGCATTGGAATCGCCCTGGTCTGCGTGGGATCAGACTGACATGTTCACGCCCCGTTTCATCATTTCCTTGGGATAGTCGACATAGACGTCGTCGTACAATTCAACCGGCTCGGGCAGAGGACTCTCATCGGCGAATTTCACTGCCTCTTCCATGAGGGTCTCCGCTTCCATGTCCATCTGGTCCAGTTCTTCGGCCGTGATATCGCCTTGGGGGATCACCGTATTGCGGAAGTGCATGAGGGGATCACGGGCGCGCCAGTGGTCCTCCTCCTCTTTGGTGCGGTAGGTCAAGGGGTTGTCGAACACCGTATGGCCGTAATAGCGGTAGGTCTCGCATTCGATGAGTGTGGGGCCTTCGCCGGCCCTGGCCCTGGCCACCGCTTGGGCTGTCGCGTCGTAAACGGCGAATACATCCATGCCGTCAATGTGGACGCCGGGCATGTCGTATCCGGCGGCCCGGTCGGCGATGTGGGTTATGGATACCCCGTATTCGGCGGGCGTGGACATGGCATATCCGTTGTTCTCGCACAAGAAGATCACGGGTAGCTTCCAGATCGAGGCCAGGTTCATGGACTCATGGGTTACTCCTTGGCTGGCCCCGCCGTCCCCAAAGAATGCCACTGCTACGCGGCCCAGCTTCTTGACCTTGGATGTCAAGGCGGCGCCCAAGGCCAGAGGTATGCTGGCGCCCACGACTCCGTTGGTGCCCAGCATGCCCTTGCTCATGTCTGAGATGTGCATCGAGCCGCCCTTGCCCTTGTTGGGGCCGGTGGAACGGCCGAAGAGTTCGGCCATCATCTGCTTGACGTCGACGCCCTTGGCGATGCAGTGGCCGTGACCACGGTGGGTACTGCCGATGTAGTCTTCGTCGGTGAGGTTAGCGCAGACACCGGTGGCGACCGCTTCCTGTCCGGCCGAAGAATGCACGGAGGCGGACATACCCCGCTGCCCGGTTTCCGGTATGCCCCGTTCTTCGAAGTGGCGGATCGTGGTCATGGTCTTGTATAGCTTAAGCAGGGCTTCGCGGTCCAGATCCATGGTGCCTCCTACGTTGTGCCTGTTCCTTCCGAAGAAAGAGATTTTGGACAATGGTAGCATGCCGCCTACCCATGTCAACCGGAAGAAGATACAACCGTGACCGCTTCGCCTTCACCCCCTGACAACAACCCAGCCGCGCTGCCATTGGGCAAGGCTACTTCCAGGTAGCCGTGGCTGGCCACTAAGGCGATCAGGCCGTCCTCGCCAACATGAGTTCCGTCGTTGAATGTGCGGCTGAGGCCAACGATTCTCCGGCCCTTGATCCGCACTTCTAACAACTCGACATCCAGTAGGCCGTCGGCAGATATGTTGGTAATCAGATTTCCGTAAACATCTTGGTAGATCACCCGGCCGGTTACGCCGCCGTCTTGGCTGAATGGCTGTGGCATCGGGAGGTAGTACAGGCTGTCGATCGGCTCGCCGAGGTCCTCTGGGGGGACTCCCATAGAAAGATGGGCCGCCACCGGCGTGAAGATGTCCCGGCCGTGAAAGGTTTGGCTCACCGGGTGGTTCCAATATTCCGGGTTCGTCAGGTGTACGGCGGAGAGTTCGGGCGGTAGGTCCACGTGTCCCGCACCCGTAGGAACCGAATCGAGGTAACCGGTGATCACGCCGCTGAGCAGGCCGTTGTCCGGGGCGACGAACATCCCGCAGGGCGTGGACAGCAGGACAGGACGGCGGTCAGTGCCAACGCCTGGGTCGACCACAGCTACGTGGATGGCGTCATCTGTGAAGAATCGGTGGTTGATCCCGAGAAGGAATGAGCCTTGGGCGACGTTCTGAGGCAGGATCTGGTGCGTCAGGTCAATGAGGCGAAGGTTAGGGTTGATGCTCAAGGCCACGCCCTTCATGACCCCAGCGTAGGCGTCAGAAAGGCCAAAGTCGGTAGTGAAGACCACGATTTGGGAGGTCATGGTGGGACTGGGCGGAAGAGCCGCCCTGGGCTAGCCGACCCTCACGCTGATGATGGAGATCACCACGAACGCTATGGAGAGGAAGATGGTGATCTGGAACAGGGTCTTGTCCATTCCGCGGCGAGTGCGGACGGTGGAAGAGGCTGAGCCGAACAGGCCGCCGCCTCCCTCTTTTACCTGCAGAAGGATAATAGCTACCAACAGGACGGAGACCAGTAGTTGTAATATGTTCATGAAATCGTTCATGGATCGACCTCGGCGGGTAATTTCCGCCTGCTCTATTATACCCGCCGGTGGCGGGGACTGATTTATCTCTGTGTTCGCCGTTATTTAAGCTTTTCGAGTGCCCCGACAACCAATTCGTTCACCAGGTCCGGCTTGGCTTGGCCTTTGGTGATCTTCATAACCTGGCCCACCAGGAACTTAGCGGCGGTTTCTTTGCCCCCGATGTAATCCGCTACTGCCTGGGGATTGGTTCCAAGTGCCTCATTAACGGCCAGATCGACGGCCGAAGAGTCGCTTATCTGAGTATAGCCTTTTTCCTGAACGATCTGCGCCGGAGAACCGCCCGATTCGAAGGCTTCTTCGAGCACGGTCTTGGCCATGGATACGCTGACTGTGTCCTGGTCAACTAGGTTTATGAGCTCCACTAAGTGTTCCGGAGATACAGGTGAATCGTCGATCTCCGAGTCTTGCTGATTCAACAGACGGCTAAGGTCGCCCAAGATCCAATTGCTGACGTCCTTGGCGAACTTCTGGTCTTTGCCATCGCTCGCGGTCCTGGTCCCGACCGCCTGTTCATAATAATCAGCCATGGCCTTGGAGCTGGTCAGCAGCCGGGCGTCGTACTCCGGCAGCCCGTATTCGTCCATGAGCCCATTCAGCCGGTCGGCGGGCAATTCAGGTATCTTGCTCCGAATCTCTTCCACCCAGGCTCGGTCTACCGCCAGGGGCGGCAGGTCCGGCTCGGGGAAGTAGCGGTAGTCGTGGGCTTCTTCCTTGCTGCGTTGGGAGTAGGTCGCGTTGCGCCCTTCGGACCAGCCCCTGGTCTCTTGAATGACACGCTCCCCGGAATCTAGGACATTCTTCTGGCGCTCGATCTCGTGGTTCAGGGCCAAGAATACCGAGCGCATACTGTTCATGTTTTTGATTTCGGCCTTGGTGCCGTACTCTTCCTGGCCCATCGGCCGAAGACTGATATTGGCGTCGCACCGGAAACTGCCGTCCGCGGCTTTGGCGGTGGACACCCCAAGATATTGGAGAATGGCGTGCAGCTTGGTTAGGTAGGCACGGGCCTCTTCGGGGGTGCGCATGTCTGGGTGGCTAACCACCTCCATCAACGGCACGCCCGATCGGTTCACATCCACCAGGCTGTGGGCGTCGCTGTTTCCACTGTTTACGTGTTGGAGTTTGGATACGTCCTCTTCCAGGTGCACCCGCTCCACACGCACGCGCCGGTCTTGGCCGTCGGCGGTGATGTCCAATATGCCGTTCATCGCCAGAGGCATATCGTACTGAGATATCTGATACCCCTTCATCAGGTCGGGATAGGGATAATTCTTGCGGTCGAACTTGGTCAGCCCCGGAATCTCACAGCCCAACGCCAGGCCGGTCATGATGGTGAATTCCACGGCCTTCTTGTTGATCACCGGCAGCGTACCCGGGAGACCCAGGCACACCGGGCAGACCCGGCTGTTCACGGGCGCGGTCTGATAATCGGCCCGGCAAGAGCAGAACATCTTGCTCTGGGTCTTCAGTTGGACGTGGACCTCAAGGCCGATAACTGTTTCGTAGTCCATAGATAGTGATTCGGTGGGGTTGGGAGGATTTAATCGATTGCGCCGGAGTACTGAAATCCAGTATAGCAGGCGTGGAATCGCCTAACAACGAGAACCGCGGCCAGCGTCCGTTAAGTAATGAGACCTTTGCTCCGCAACATCTCTTGGGCGGTGGAACCGATGTCGGCCGGAGTGGGTATGATCCAGGCCCCGGCGTCTTTCAAGGCGGCTATCTTGAATTCGGCCCGGGCGCTCTCCCCGGTGATTATCGCGCCGGCGTGGCCCATACGCTTGCCTGGAGGGGCCGATGCCCCGACGACCAGAGCGGCGATCGGTTTGCTGAAGTCCGATTTGATGAAAGCCGCGGCGTCCTGTTCCATGGTTCCGCCGATCTCACCGATCATCACCACTGCGTCGGTATCCGGGTCTTCGTCGAATAGCCTGAGAACGTCTACGAAGTTTGTGCCGATTATCTGGTCGCCGCCTATGCCAACACAGGTCGATTGCCCCAGGTTAAGTGCAGTGAGCTGTCCCACGGCCTCGTAGGTGAGGGTGCCGCTACGAGAGAGCACCCCGACGCGGCCAGGCAGGTGAATTGAGCCGGGCATGATGCCGATCTTGCACTTAGCGCCTGGTGTGATCAGTCCGGGGCAGTTGGGGCCGATTAGCCGAGTGGGCTTGTTTTCGATATACCGGTATACCTTCACCATGTCTTGGATGGGGATGCCCTCGGTGATGCAGGCGATCAGCGGGATACCGGCGTCGGCCGACTCGGAGATGGCGTCGGGAGCGAAGGCCGGGGGCACGAAGATCAAGCACATGTTCGCCTGGGTCGCGGCTACCGCTTCCTCAACGGAGTTAAAGACCGGGACCGTGTCGTCGAACATGGTCCCGCCGCGGCCAGGTGTGACTCCGGCCACCACGTTGGTGCCGTAGGCAACGCAGGCGCGGGCGTGGAACCCGCCTTCCCTTCCGGTGATCCCTTGGACCAACACCCGGGTTGTCTCGTCTACCAGTACTCCCATCGAGGCTTATCTCCAGCCGGTGACCCGGCTAAACATCTAGATTCTTGATCGCTTCAGCTGCCCCGGTGAGTGTGTCGACGAACGTCACGGGCAGTCCCGATGTGCTGAGTATCTCTTTGCCTTCCACAACGTTGGTGCCCAGCATCCGGACCACTAAGGGGATCTTGGAGCCGGTCTCTTTGTAGGCCAATACGATGCCCTCGCCGGCGATGTCGCAGCGCAGGATACCGCCGAAGATGTTGACCAAGACCCTCCGGACCTTGGCGTCCGAGAGGATTATCTTGACGGCGCTGGCGACCTTCTCCGGTGTGGCGCCGCCGCCGACATCCAGGAAATTGGCCGGGGCCGCGCCCGCGGCGTTGGTCACGTCTAAGGTTGCCATAGCCAGGCCCGCCCCGTTGACCAAGCAGCCAACGTCGCCGTCCAGATTCACATAAGCTATATCCAGGTCAGACGCCTGGGCCTCCAGCGGGTCTTCCTGGCTGATATCCCGGTACTCCAGCAAGTCGGCGTGGCGGAACATAGAATCGTCGTCCAAGTTGATCTTGGCGTCCAGGGCCAACACCCTCCCGTCGCCGGTGATGATCAGCGGATTGATCTCCACAAGTGTGCAATCGTTCTCCACGAACAAACGGTAGAGCGCTGACAATACTTTGGCGGCATCTCCGGCCACGTCCTGGTCCAGACCCAACTTCCGCACCAGTCGGCGGGTCTGAAACGGCATGAGACCCGAGAGAGGGTCGACCGGTTCCGTGTGGATGTCCTCTGGGTTGTTTGCGGCGACCTCTTCGATATTCATGCCGCCTTTGGTGCTGACCAACAGCGCGGGGCCATGGTGGCTGCGGTCGATAGTCAAAGCGACGTAGAGTTCCTGCTTGATATCGGCCAGTTCTTCGATGAGCACCTTCTGCACGGGTGCGCCCTCAGGCCCGGTCTGAGGCGTGACCAGGTTGGACGCCAGCATTCGCTGGGCTGCTTCCTCGGCTTCTTCAGGGCTACGCACCAATTGAACGCCACCGGCTTTGCCCCTTCCACCGGCGTGTATCTGTGCCTTAACGACCGACTGCCCGCCCAATTCTTGTGTGGCCGCCTTGGCCTCCGCCGGGGTTGAGGCGACGATGCCGCGAGGGACCGGTATCCCGTAGCGGGCGAAAACTTCTTTGGATTGGAACTCGTGGATGTTCATCTAGGTCCTTGAGTGGGCATGGACGGTCCCCAGAGAGGGCCTTATTCCAAGCGTCCGTAAAATGTAGGTGATTTTACCGCGTCAGTCAACGCGTTTACCTACGGTTACGGTGGACAAACATGACGGCCCGTTTCATAATCCCGCACAAATCGCAGACGCGGCGCGGCGGCGTGCCGCGTTTTCATGAAATATGATGCGGCGACCTTAAATCCGGTGGTTGAACTACCGGTACCAAAGTGAGATAGGAGGAGCCATGGTCCGTTATAACAAAGTGATTGAACTCTTGGAACAGGACAAACCGGTGTTCTGCTCCGGTCTGGTCTGGAACGGCAACCTGGACGACATGACCTTCGTCGGCGATGCCGATTACGACATGGTCATCGTGGAGATGGAGCACCAAGGATTCAGCTTCAACGACCTGCGCACCATGCTCCAGTTCCTGATGAACCGCAAGAAAGTGTCGGAAAAGGGATCGCTGCAGGCGGACCCAGCTCCCTTCGTGCGAGTGCCGCCCAACCTCCGGGAGCGTAACCAATGGGTCCTCAAGCAGGCATTGGACGCTGGGGTCTATGGCTTGGTTCTGCCCCACCTGGACAATGTGGAAGACGCCAAGGCCGCGGTGGTTGCAGCACGGTACCCTCAGGTTCCCGGAGTCGCCGATTTCGAGCCTGAGGGCGAACGGGGCTGGTGGTACCGGATCGCGCCGCGCTACTGGGGCCTGACGCCCGCCGAATACTATGATGCGGCAGACCTTTGGCCCTTGGACCCCGATGGCAACATGCTGTTGGTAGGCATAATCGAGGACCCGGTAGGCGTGAAGAACGTGCGGGATATCCTCAGAGAGGTTAAGGGCATCGGCGCCATCTGGGCCGGGCCGGGCGACATGTCGGTGGCCATGGGGCACAAGGGCAACGCCGGCCATCCAGACGTGCAGGCCAACTTGCTGACGATTCTAGAAGCCTGTAAGGAGTTTGGGGTCCCCTGCGCCACCGGCTGCACGGCGGAAGAGGTGCCTATGCGTCTGGAGCAGGGATTCCGCATAATAATAACGTCCCCCGAGAAGACCACCAAAGGTCTGGACGAGGGACGTAGGATCGCCGGTCGTTAGTTTGTCAGGTCTACTTGAGGCCTAGCGGGTCGGTTACGGCTGCGCCGTCTGTGGTCTGGCTAGACCCTTCGCCGGGACTCTGCAAGAACCTGAAGATAGGGGCGTCGGAGGACAGGATGACTGTCGTCCGTTGGTTCAAGAATGCCTTGTATGCTTCCAAACTCCTCCGGAATGAGAAGAATTCGGGGTCTTGGTTCAGGGATTCGGCCAGGATGGAGATGGCCTGGGCTTCGCCGTCACCACGGAGACGGTCGGCGTCTCTGTCTGCCGCGGCGAGGATAACCTCTACATCACGGTCGGCGGCAGCCCGTCTGGTACGGGCTTCTTCCTCACCCTCAGCACGCAGGCGGCGGGAGATCTTTTCCCGGTCGGAGCGCATCCGCTCAAAGATCCTGCCGGCCACTTCCTGCGGGAAATCGGCGCGCTTGATGCGGATATCGACCATCTCGACACCGAAGGACGGGTCCTCTTGGGCCAGATTGACCTGGACCGCCTCGATCACATCGTTCAATAATTCCGTTCGGGAGTTGGTCGGCCGAACGCGGGAGTTGCCCTCATCGTCTGTTACCGGTTCGCCGGACTCATCCAATTCAACATCGCCGCCGATGATCTCTTCACGGCTCCGCTCCGCAACCTCGGCGCGAAGGGATGAGTTGATCCGCTGGGCGAGAATGCTGCGCGCGTTCTCTTCGGTGGTCAGCGTCTGCAGGAACGCCCGTGGGTCGCTGATCCGGAACCGGCCGTAGACGTCGATCTCGAGAATGTTGATGTCGCGGTCCAAGAGCTGACTTGGCGGAGCATCGATGCGAAGCAGCCGCCTATCGTAGCTGATGACGGTGTCTACGAATGGGGCTTTTAAGTAAAGGCCAGGCGAGATGCGAACGCTCCGCACGTCGCCGAAGCGGGTGACCACCACCTGCTCCGTTTCCTGCACTACGTAAAGGCTCTGTGTGATTACTATTAGGGCCAGGATTACCAATACCCCGGCTATGACTAGGTTCCTCATGGAGACCCCTTTATATCTTGTTAACTAACTAGCTGTTGTTTGAGTTATTCGATCTAACTTTAGACTGGCTTACGGGGCTGCCGGTCCCAACGGCACCGGCACGATTCCACCTTGACCGCCGAGTATCAGGACCGTCTCGGCGTCAGGTGAAACTATTATCTTATTGATGCTGGGCAGTATCTCTTCCATCGCTTCCAGGAATAAACGCTCCTGGGTGACGAGGCTGGTGGCCGGGACCTTCAGGTCCTCGCGGTTCATATACTGCACGGTGAATTGGTCACCTGCCTGAAGGGCCTCACCGGACTGAACGCGTAACGTCACGATGTTTGTCGATGGATCGAATCCCGACACCGCGATGTCTACTCCGCTTACGGCGCCACCGTCCGGGCCATCCACCACCTCGATATCAGCGAAAGAGACTCCGGTCGTAAGGTCGTTGTCGCCGTCAAGATCATCGGCGTCTAGAGCCTTGTTGCTCAGGCGGACGCTGAAGGGCCCAGCTCCCACGAATTGAGGGATGGTTAGGTCTTCATTGCCCAGGTAGGCGATGGAGAAAGATTCGCCGATGGTCAGATCACCTGACTGGGCGTCGTAGGATGCTGAAAAAGCGCAGGTCTCGGTAGCGGCAGTCAGCAGCACCTGGTTGGCGGTGAACGCGCATTCGCCTGCACCCAGTACAGTTATGGCGTCAACCAGGATGTCGAACCCGTCGCCGTCTTCATCTGGGGCCGAAATAATTAAGACATCTGATAGACCGATACCCGTGGTAGAGTCGTCATCGCCGTCGGCGTTATCGGTATCTTGAAGCACGTTCTCGAGGGTGATCGACCGGTCGTTGAACTGCGCCAAGATCGACAGGAACTGGTCGGCTTCACCCTGGGCTCTTTCGATACGGGCCCTTTTGAATGCTTCCGCCGGCTGAATGATCTGTTCCGCTTGCCCCCTGGCTTCCGGGATCACCTGGTTCTCGTAAGCTTGGGCTTGGTTAGTGGCCGTCACCTTGTCTTGACGTGCTTGGAGCACGTCGTTGAATGCGGCTTGGACTTCCGCGGGCGCCTCCACTTTCTGGAGTTGTACACTGACGATATTTATGCCTGTCTCGTAGCCATCAAGAATCTCTTGAAGCTTTACCGCGGTATCCAACTCTAAGTTCACGCGCTCTTCGGCCAATACCGAGGCGAGGGAGCCTTGTCCTACCACCAAGCGGAGTGCCGCTTCGGTGGCGTCTTTCAAAGTCCTTCCGTCGGGGCGGCCGGCCGGGATGTTGCGTTGCTCACCGGCGTCTTCCCCTGGGTCGTCAACCTTAAAGAGGAAATGACTCAGGTTCTTGATGTCGTATTGGACGACCATCTGCACATCGATGATGTTTAGGTCGCCGCTGATCATTTGGGCTTCGATAGGTACCGGCGTGTTGGCCACGCCTTCCCCGCTTCTGAAGCCGAGTTCCAGGCGGCGCACTAAGTCGGTCCTTACGACGTCTTTATTGCCGATGGGACCGGGCCACCACCAGTGAAGTCCGTTCTGGGTCACGGGTGTTTCCTCGGCGTTTCCGAAGAGGCGGAGAACGGCCTGTTCACCTGGGCTGGTGGTATAGATCCCGGTGGCAGCCCAGATCACGATGATCAGGCCCACGACCAAGGCCACCGCCAACCCGACACCGCCGCCTCCCAATCGCTGGGAAATGCGGCCGATCGTGTCGCGGGCACCGCCCATGATCTTTTCAAAATCCAATTCTGGCTGCCTGGGTCCGCCTCCGGGTTGATACATGTTCGTTTGTTCCTTTTGCCTATCCTATCGTGTATGGCGACGGCCGAACTATCGGGCCGAACACCCTGTTATTTCAAAAGCCTTGTCGATTCTATCATCTATCTGGGATATCCGAACTACGAGGCGGCGTTAACTATGTGCTCCACACCTACGTACGCCTCCCTATACGCTTCTGTGAGCGCATTGGACTGAACGGTTTCATCAGATTCATATCCCGATCAGGCGAAAACCGCCTGTGCCCGGACTTGAGGGAGGCGTATAATACTGCCGGTCACCGCGCCCCCGGTCATTTTTGCGCGGCCACTAATCTCGTTTAAGGAACGATCACATGACGACACCTGGACTGGAAATTATCCCGGGAAATGACATGACCCGGATCAGGGCCGTCTGCGAACACCAGCGCGGTCTGATCTACGTCGTGCCCGCTGAGCGTAGTTGGGTCTGCGACAAGGAGCACCTGCCGGCCCATGCGTTCGCTGGGTTCTTCAGGGAGCTCACAGCCCTGCAAAACAAAGAAGTCGAGGGATTGATGCAGCAGTGGGGTATCTATTTCCGGCAATTGCCCGAGGAACAAGAAAGCACCGAGGCAGAGGCGGTGAAGTCTTGATCCTGACCATCGTGAAACTACATTAAGTAGGATTCCGGATAAGAAGGAGGGCTGGTTTCAAACCAGCCCTCCTTTGTTTGCGGTTGCGGTCGATGCCCGCTTAGTCGCTATCTCCGTCCGTGGACGTTGAAGGCAGCGTTGCGGCAGGCTGGGGTGATGCGGGCTGCTGATGAGCAGCCGGGCTGGGGTCGGCATCGTATTCCGGAGGCGTTTCCGGCGGTGCTATGGGAGTGGCCGGCTCACCATCAGACTCGTCGTCGGCGTTGAATAGCCGGTTCATCGCCTCGCCGGATACTGTCTCATATTCAATCAAGTATTCCGCCAGCCTGACAAGCTTTGACTGGTGGGTTGTGATCGTCTCAACAGCTTGCTCGTAAGCGGTGTTTATCAAGACCGATATCGCGTGGTCGATCTCCTCTCCGATCTTGTCGCCGTAGTCTTTCTCTTCCTGGCCTATTTCCCGGCCCAGGAACACCATCTCCTGGACCTTGCCGAAGGTCCGGGGCGCTCCCAATCCGTCTAGGCTGTGGGAAACTTTGACGTCGATCGTGATAGGCGGCAGGCCTTTTTCGATCAAGCTGTCACTGAATTCAGCCAACTGGAAGTCATCTTCTTTGCGGGACCTGAATTCGGCGCCGTCGGCCAAGATTATGAGCAGGTCGTTGCCGTAAACTTCGATCACCGAGATTTCGCCGGCGCGGGCCTTCTGAAAGACTTCGCTGATCGGCATCTCTTGGTAACTCTTCGCGCTGAACATTCCATACTGCTTGATCATTCCCTTTGCCAGCTTGGTGGCTTGTTCCAAGTCGTTGCTGGCGCCGGTGGTCACTTCGTCGAAGATGATCTGTTCCGCCACCCGGCCGCCCATGGTGACAGCCATCCGGTGGGCGAACTGGTTCTTGGTCCACAGGTACCGGTCCTCTTCCGGGACCAAGGAGGTGTGGCCGCCCATCTGGCCGCGGGCAACGATGGATATCTTGTGCACAGGATCGGCAAACTCGAGGCCCCAGGCGACCAGTGCATGTCCGGCTTCATGGTAGGCCGTCATCTCTTTTTCCCTGGGATTTATGTGCCGGCTCTTCTTTTTAGGACCCGCGATAACCCGGTCCACGGCCTCCTCAAAGTCATCCATGAATATGGATTTCTTGCTGCCTCTGGCCGCCATGATGGCGGCTTCGTTGATCAAGTTAGATAGCTCTGCGCCGCTGAACCCCGGCGTCTCTTTGGCCAGCGAGTCAAACGTAACGTCAGGCGCCAAGGGCTTGCCGGCGGCGTGGACCTTCAAGATGGCTTTCCGGCCCTCGATGTCTGGCAGGTCCATGGTCACCCGGCGGTCAAAACGGCCGGGCCGCAATAGGGCCGGGTCCAATATGTCGGGCCGGTTGGTCGCCGCGATCACGATGATATTGGTATTGGTCTCGAATCCGTCCATCTCAACCAATATCTGGTTCAGGGTCTGCTCACGCTCATCATGCCCACCGCCGAGACCTGCGCCACGGTGGCGGCCTACCGCGTCGATCTCGTCTACGAAAACGATACATGGGGCGTTGCGTCTGGCTTGTTCAAATAGGTCCCTGACCCGAGCCGCACCCACGCCCACGAACATCTCCACGAATTCGGAACCGCTGATATGGAAGAAGGGCACAGCGGCTTCGCCGGCCACCGCCCTGGCCATCAAGGTTTTTCCAGTTCCGGGAGCTCCGACCAACAAGACGCCTTTTGGGATACGGGCTCCCAAAGCGAGGAACCGTTCGGGGAATTTGAGGAACTCGACGATTTCTTGGAGTTCTTCTTTGGCTTCATCGACGCCGGCAACGTCGGCAAACGATACCGTCGGCTTGTTGAATGTCATCATCTTGGCCCGGCTGCGGCCAAAACTCATGGTCTGGTTGTTGCTGCCTTGGGCCTGACGCATCATGAAGAGAATCAAACCGCCGAAGAAGATCAATGGCAAGAAGTTCAACATCAGTCCGAGGAAGCTGCTGAGACCGCTGGACCCCTTAAAAATTACCTCCACTCCGGAGGGCGGTCCTACTTCTACGCCAGCCTCAAGTAGCAAGCCGAGTACGTCTGTATCACGGCCGATGCGGCTGGTGAACCGGTCAGTCCCCGCTGCACTGGTGCCTCTTGGAAATACCGTGATCTTGCGGCCGTCAATGACGATCTCTCGAATGTCGTTATTCTTGGCCATGGCCACAACCGTGGTTAAAGGTTCTTCACTGCGGGCGCCGAAGCTGGGCAACAATGTGTAGAAGATTACGATTACCCCGATGATTATCATCAGGTACATGAAACTGTTGCGAAGCCACCGATTATTACCCATGTTTACCTCTTATACCCTGGTTTCAAGGCCCACAGCTACACCGACCTTACTTTATCGGACTGAGCCTAAAATTGCAAAATTCTCCAGCGCTTTCGAGCCGGCGCCACCGATCAGCATGACGATCGAGTTCAACCCTGTTGCACATGTAGATGTCCGCTACTATCAAGAGGATGCGAAGTTCCGTTGCTTACTATAGAATTCTACCTGCGATAAATGTACTGAATCCACACCCAGCATTACGCATCAAAGAGCAAAATGGATGGATTAACTCGTGTGCCCATGAACGGATCAGAGCATCGCACACATAGATCGATAAATATCAAATGAGAAAGGGGAATCATGGCAGAATACACACATCCCGAATCGCTGGTTAGCACAGATTGGGTCGCCGAACATGGCTCAGACGACAATGTCAGGCTCGTAGAGGTGGATGTCGATACCTCGGCCTATGACAGCGGCCATATCGCCGGGGCGGTTGGTTGGAATTGGCATTCCCAGCTACAGACCACGCTCAGCCGGGACCTGGTCAGCAAAGAAGGCATGGAAAGTCTTCTAGGTTCCGCCGGGATCGACAACAATACCACGGTGATCCTCTACGGTGACAACAACAACTGGTTCGCCGCCTGGGCTTTCTGGCAGATGAAGTACTACGGCCACGCCGAAGTCAAACTGATGAATGGCGGGCGGGCCAAGTGGGACGCCGAAGGAAAGCCCTTAACCACTGACGCCGTCAGTCACGCCGCCAAGTCCTACACGGCAAAGGCCCCCAACGAGGACATCCGGGCCTACCGGGACCAGGTATTGAGTAAAGTTGGCGCCGGAAGCGTCTCACTGGTCGATGTTCGGGCGCCCGCTGAGTACTCCGGTGAGCTGCTCGCCCCTGAGAACCTTCCCCAGGAAGGCGCCCAACGCGGCGGGCACATCCCCGGCGCGGCCAACATCCCCTGGGGCCAGGCCGTTGCCGAAGATGGGACCTTCAAGTCGGCCGACGATCTGCAAGCCCTCTACGGTGGCAAAGGGATCGACGGCAGTAAAGAGACCATCGCCTACTGCCGGATCGGCGAGCGTTCGTCCCACACCTGGTTCGTGCTGACCCAGCTTCTAGGACACAACAACGTCCGCAACTACGACGGCTCCTGGACCGAATGGGGCAGCATCGTGGGCGCTCCCATCGAGAAGTAGACCCAACTAATCCAAACGACCGGTTCACACGAGAAGGGCTGCAGAGATGCAGCCCTTTTTTGCGGTTGGCAATGTTTCCACGGATACCGGACCCTAAAGTTAGAGTACGAGTTGGGTTGTGCCCCTACACTCTTTCCGGCGCTGGAATCGAAAATCGTTTTGCCCTTTGAATTTCCAGTTTTCGTAACAAAAATGTAACGAATTCGTAACATTTGCTTAACATGTCAGAAACAGCCACGTAACATTTCCGAAACCCGTTGGAAATAACTAGCAACTAGACTAACTTCGGAAACCCTAGTGGGGGATCAAGGAGGAAAGAATGTTAGTCGAAACGGCTCCACAATCCAGCGGAGCACGGATATTGCGAAGGTCACTTCCCTTCGCCGTCGCCGGTTTGGTGGCGGTTGCGATGATCACTGGGTACAGCTTGGTTTTCGCCCAGGACATCACATCAGACGCAGACAAACTGGACCAGAGCGCCAACATCATCTGGATGTTGGGCGCCTTCCTGGTGTTCTTCATGCAGGCGGGGTTTGCCTTCCTGGGAGCGGGACTGATCCGCGCCAAGAACACTACCAACTATATGACCAAGAGCTTTATGGACTTCACCATCGCGTCGTTGTCCTTCTGGGCTTTTGGGTTCGCATTGATGTGGGGGACCTCGCAGGCCGGTATCGCCGGAAACACGAATTATTTCCTGACCGATGCGGCCGACGGGCAGACCTACGTTGATTTCGTATTCCAGATGGTCTTCGCCGGTACCGCCGCCACCATCGTGGCCGGTGCGGTGGCCGAGCGGACCAAGACCCAAGCCTACTTGGCTTATAGCTTCATCATTGGCGCGATCATTTATCCGCTCTACGGCCATTGGGCTTGGAACGAAGCCGGCTGGTTGGGCGCGCTGGATAAGATCGACCTGCCGGCGGCGGCCGATTACGCCGGTTCCGGCGTCGTGCACGCGGTTGGCGGCTTCGTAGCCCTGGCCGGCGCGGTGGTCGTCGGCCCGCGTATCGGGAAGTTCAACGCGGATGGGTCAGCCAATGTGATCTCCGGGCATAACGTGGGCTACGTGGTCATCGGAACATTCATCCTGTTCTTTGGCTGGTTCGGGTTCAATATCAACACCGGCGATTCCATCGGCCTGAATGCCGTCAACACCCTGATGGCCGGCGCCACCGGCTCGATAGTCGCCCTGTACATCCGTCTGGTCCAGACAGGGAAGACCGACATCCTGATCGCCTGTAACGGCGCGTTGGCTGGCTTGGTGGGCATCACCGCCGGGGCGGCCTTCGTCGAACCCTGGTCTGCTGTGGTCATCGGGGCTATAGCGGCGCCGATAATGATGGCGTCATTGATAATGATCGAGAGACTCTTCAAGATCGACGATCCGGTGGGCGCCATATCGGTCCATGGCGTGACCGGGTTGTGGGGCTTGCTGGCGGTTGGAATCTTCGCCAACGGAAACAACGGCGTCGAAGGGCTGGTAGTTGGTGAAGGGAAACAGATCCTTTCCCAGTTGATCAGCATGGGTGTGGTGCTTGCCTGGGGTCTGGTGACCGGCTTCGCGCTGTTCATGCTCCTCAAGGTGACCATGGGCGTCCGCGCCACAGAGGCGGAGGAGCTTGAGGGACTGGATATCTCGGAGCATGGCCTACCGGCCTACGGTGACGACTGATCTTCTACCAGGTCTCTGCATGGGCGTGGCCTGGGCTTAGACCGAAGAACACCGTCAGGGGTCCGTCGTTCCTCTGACGGCAATCTTCGGGAAATTGAATCGAGTGAAAAGTTAACATGTGGTTTCACAACTCCGTGCCTAACTATCCCGGAATGTAACAAACATTTAACAATTTCGATATTTTTCTGTAACAAATAAAAGGCAAACTGGGGTTACACCAAAACGGAGGAAACGACAGATGATGGCACTGGTAGCAGCGGGAGCGTTCGTGGGATTGTTTGGGATGTGGGTAGTTCTTCCTCGGTTGCTTCTCCGCAAGTAGATTCACAACACCCTCGCGGAAGGGTTACGGCCCGGTAACCGCGATTAATATAGTTAGGCCAAACAATCCATGCTAGCCGCCGTCCGCGACTGCATGGATTGTTTATTGCCTAAAGAAAAACGACGGCGGTGTAAGGATGATTGACTCAGGGGATACGGCTTGGGTCCTGACGGCTTCAGCGTTAGTGCTGCTGATGACGCCGGGACTTGCTTTTTTCTACGGCGGCTTGGTCCGAAAGAAAAACATCGTTTCCACCATCATGTACAGCTTCGTAACCATCGGGTTGGTGGGGATAGTGTGGGTGCTCTGGGGTTACAGCCTGGCTTTTGGCCCCGACCTGGAGGGGTGGAAATTCATCGGAGACCTGCAATGGTTCGGACTGAAAGATGTTTCCGCAAACGAAGCTGGTCCCTACTCCGATACCATCCCACATCAAGCATTCATGATCTTCCAGGCCATGTTTGCCATCATCACCCCGGCGCTGGTGACCGGCGCCTTCGCAGAGAGGATGAAGTTCAGCGCGCTATGCATCTTCATCGTGCTGTGGGTGACCATCGTATACGCGCCGATCGCCCACTGGGTCTGGGGAGGCGGTTGGCTGGGTGATCTGGGCGCATTGGACTTCGCTGGGGGCACCGTGGTGCACATCAGCGCCGGCGCCGGAGCGCTCGTCTCGGCCTTGATAATCGGCCGCCGGGTAGGCTTCCCTGAACAACCCATGGGACCGGCAAACGTTCCGATGGTTGTCCTGGGCGCGGCACTGCTATGGTTCGGCTGGTTCGGCTTCAATGCCGGGAGCAGTCTGGCCGCGGATGGCGTCGCCACCAACGCCTTTGTGGTAACCAATACAGCCGCGGCGGCGGCCATGATGTCTTGGTTGTTCATGTCTTGGTTCATAGACAAGAGACCGAGCGCGGTCGGCGCGGCGTCCGGAGCCGTGGCGGGCCTGGTGGCCATCACACCCGCAGCCGGATTCGTCGGTCCGATGCCTGCTCTGATAATCGGACTGGGCGCCGGCATCTTCTGCTACACAATGGTCAAGGTGCTGCTGAAACTCAAGGTTGACGATGCATTGGCCGTCTTCGGCGTCCACGGCATCGGCGGCATCTGGGGCGCGCTGGCCACCGGTCTATTCGTCGGTGTGGGCTACGCGGCGCTCGGAGACGGCGTCAGCCGAGGAGAGCAGATCCTTTACCAGCTCATCGGCATCGGTGCGTCGTTCGGCTGGTCTTTCGTAGTAACGGGGATCATCATGCTGGCCATCAAATACACCATCGGCCTTAGCGCCGACGAAGAGGGCGAAGCCATGGGCCTGGACCGCTCCGAGCATGGTGAAGCGGCCTACGAGCTGTAGGCAACAGGCAACTTCATCGCGAGCTGATGATGGGCGGGGTTGGCAGCCAATGCCGGCCCCGCCCGTCTAGGTTTCGGGTTGCTTTAGAAAAAAAGGAACGGGACTAACACAAAGCCGGTATACTTAGACGCTGAAGCTAATCTCTTAGATCGGCCGGAGGACAAAATGGACGCAGAGCGGGCTGCGGAGCGGGACTTCGTGGTACGCACGGCCCAGGAGAATGACGTTAAGTTCATTCGCCTGTGGTTCACCGACATCCTGGGGCATCTGAAGGGGTTCGCCATCACGGTGGAGGACTTGGAAGACGCCATCGAACAGGGCGTGGGATTCGACGGGGCCGCGATCGAGGGATTTGCCCGCATCGATGAGAGCGACATGCGTGCATTTCCGGACCCAACGACGTTCACTCTGCTGCCCTGGCGTCCGCGTCAGAACGCAGTGGCCCGGATGTTTTGCGACATCCGCACTCCCCAAGGAGAGCCGTTCATCGGTGACCCGCGCTACGCCCTCAAACGCAATCTGGAAAAGTTGGCCAGCAACGGATATACCTACTATGTAGGGCCTGAGCTCGAGTTTTTCTACTTGAAGGACTCCCAAACGCCCGAGCCCCTGGACCAACAGGGATATTACGACCAAGTCTCAAGCTATCCGGCGGCGGACCTCCGCCGGGACACGGTCTTGAACCTGGCCGATATGGGGATCCCGGTAAAGTATTCACACCACGAAGGCGCACCTAGCCAGCATGAGATTGACCTGCAATATACCGACGCCCTGACCATGGCCGACAACGTGATGACCGCCAAGCTAGTCATCAAAGAATTGGCCCAACTGAAGTCCGCTTACGCCACGTTCATGCCCAAGCCCATCTCAGGGATGAACGGCTCAGGGATGCATGTCCACCAGTCGCTGTTTCAGGGCGACAAGAACATCTTCTTTGACTCAGACGACGAACACCACCTGTCCGTCGCCGGCAAGCGGTTCATCGCCGGACTGCTGCACCATGCTCCGGAGATCACTCTGGTGACCAATCAATGGGTCAATTCCTACAAGCGCTTGGTGCCCGGATTCGAAGCTCCAGCGTTCATCTCCTGGGCGCATACGAGCCGCTCTGACCTGGTCCGGGTGCCAGCCCATAAACCTGGCTATGAGAGCTCCATGCGGGTGGAGTACCGGGCTCCGGACCCGGCCTGCAATCCTTATCTGGCCTTCAGCGTGATGCTGGCCGCCGGGTTCAAGGGAATCGAGCAAGAGTACCCTGTGCCACCCCCCATGGAGGGCAACGTGTTCACCATGACGCCCGAGGAACGCCAGGCCAAAGGGATCAAGGCGCTACCCGGTAGCCTTGGCGAGGCCATCACCCTGGCCGAGGGCAGCGAATTGTTGCGGGAATCCCTTGGCGAACACATCGTGCACAGCATCATTCAGAACAAAACCATGGAGTGGGACGAATACCGGGCAACGGTGACGGACTACGAGACCTCACGGTATCTGCCCATCCTCTAGCGGTCAGTTCCGCGCTGTCCGGTCTCGCCTATTAACTAATCTGCGGGCGAAACGCTGAGAGTGTAGCCGGCCGGTTGCCGGGTCTTCTCCGCCAATGAACCCACCGCCACGATCAGCCGTTCGCCGTCCCCAGGCGGCAGTACGGTCAGTTCTCCGGCATTGTTGGCGTCCAGATTCAACCGGCGCACCTGAGGCTCGACCCCCGTGGTGATCAACTGGACCTGGAATTCCTGGCGCACCAGATTGTCGGTGAAAACGAAACCCCGGGACTCCCAGGCTAGGCCATCAGCCGTGATGCCGGCAGCCGCGCCGGGTCTTTCGATCGAAAGGTCACGAAAACAGGCCCCGTTGGCGTTGACGGCGTCGTCGGTAACGTATTGAAAACGGACCCAGAGGTCTTCTCCTGCGTAGGGCGAGAGATCGACCGACTCCTTCAACCAACCACCGCTGTCACCGGTGTAACCAGGGCCGAACCCGTTACCGATGGGGTTCTCAGGAGAGGTTGCCGGGGTCTCGATTATCCGCCAGGTCTGTCCACCATCGACCGACACTTCCACATAAATGTAGTCCCAGTCTTCTTCAATCTCGAACCAAACCTCGTATTGCAAAGTAGCCGTCGCGCCCATTGGCAGTTCAACCCGGCGAAACAGAGTGGAGTCGATGGAGTCGCCTGAGTTGCTCCACCAACAACCGGCGGCGCCTACCTCTACCGGCAGCAATGGGGTGGTGGTTTGACCCTTGAATGATAGCGTGAAGGGTCCGGAGATTGATTTCAATTCGGTGTACTCCACGGCGTATTGTGGAATCTCCGACTGGGCCTCATTGAAGCCCTTGATGCTGCGGGAGATGGAGGCGCTCACTTCCAAGTCGCCGTAGCCAAATTTCCCATCCCCGTCCAAAACATTGGCAACTGCCCATTCTTCGAATACGTCGTCGAACCGCGAATCGAATCCCATTTTTTTTAGGTATCCGTCGATGCCCGCGATGCTGTCTTCTGGTTGGGCCAATAGGGTCCGAAGATCTTCCCGCCCACCGTAATGCTCGGTGAGGAAGTGAATGAAAAGGGATGCGGCCCCGTAGTTTGCGATGCCCCCAAGGGCAGAGGTAGGCCAGTTGATCAGCGATATGGGCGCGCCGCGAAGGAATTCCCGGATGGAAAACGAAGAGTTCAAGGCGATGCTAGACGACAATTCGGCTAACCCTTCGTTGACCCAGGTGTCCTCGGAGTTGTCGGCGTTCCAGTGAATTGCGTGTTGCAACTCATGGGCTAGGACCTGGTCGTAGTTGGCTCCCCCTGGAGGTACATTCTGGGCGTTGATGTAGATGATTTCGCGCTGGTTGCTCCGGGGTCGGACGCCGGTGGGGTATTCATCGGTGGAACTGAAGTAGCCGGCCACTCCCCTTAGTTTGGCGTTCAATATGTTCAATCGGGGATCATTGTCGATGCCGGGATTCCATTCGTCGCCGAAGACCTGGGTCACCACCGGATAGATAACTTCTTCAAATCTGGAAGCCGAGCGCTCGATCCCGGACAGGCTGAAATTCAAGCCGTCCTCGACGTACCAATAGGCGTGGGGACTCACCAGGACCAGTTCGAAATCGCTTTGGTAGGTCTTGGTATCGGCCAGGTCCACCAGCCAGAAGGTGTCGGTGCGCCCAACCGAATATTCCGTGGTATCCCCAATTATGGTCCTGGGGATGTCACCGCTGCCCGGCACGAGTTCGTTGGTCAACCGGAAGAGGTCCCGGTCCGGCGCGACACTGAATTGCGTGGTCTTCTCGGCCTCTTGGGGAGCCTGAAGAACCTTGGGAGGAGGCTCTAAGGTGGGAGTGGGAGGATCAACAGGTTCCGGAGTGATTGATTCGGTCTGGCCTATAGTGGGGGCTGGAACCGTTGGTGCAACGGCCGCCGAGCCGGAACAGGCCAACAGGTTGGCGCTCAACAGAAGTAGTCCCGGTGAAAAGAGTCTCTTCATCGATGGCCTAAGGTTGGTGAAATCACGAGGCGCTTAAGATACCACACTTAAATTTCCGGTTAGTTTCCCGTTTGATTTCCAATCACGTTGTAACGGTTCATGGCGACGTCTATGCTCTCTTCCAACAGGCATCGCACTGCCGCGACCGCGTCTTGGACCGCCTGGGCGATGAGCGGCTCCTCCTCTTTGCTGAACTTCCCTAGCACGTGGGGTATGGACCGGCCTCCACTGGAAGGCGGCCCGACCCCTATCCGCAGCCGGGGGAATTCATCCGTTCGTACGGACGAGATGATCGATCGGATGCCGTTGTGACCCGCATGGCTGCCCGCCGCCCGAAGTCTGATGCGGCCGGTGGGCAGGGCCATCTCGTCGTAGACCACCAACAGGTCGGATGGGCGGCCTCCGAACCGGGCCAGCAAGTATTCGATGCCTTCTCCGCTGTTGTTCATGAAGGTGCGCGGCTTTGCCAGCACAACTTCTTGCCCTGCGATTCGCCCCTGGCCCAACACGGCCTTGGCCCGCCGGTCGTTCAGACGTATCCCGGCCCTCTTGGCCATGAGATCGATGAACCGGAAACCCACATTATGCCTGGTGGAGGAGTATCGAAGACCGGGATTTCCCAGTCCAACAACAAGGAGCATGTTTAATCCAATACCTGTCCGATGAAAGCGACCAGATTATTGTCCAGGGTGTTGGCCAAAGAAGATAGCTTGCTGGCTTGGACTATCTGCAGAAATTCTTGCCAGCGTTCGTCGGTCCGGCCGGCCAGGGCCTTTTCGACCAATCGCCGGCTCAGCTCCCGGGTCTTGCCGCCCAAGGCCATGTCAACCTGCGGCGCCAGCCTGGTTAACTCGGCGGCAGGCACGGTCTGAGCCAGGCTGGTCTGGCAATCTAGGCAATGCGGCTCAGAGGAAAGGTCAATCTCGGTTGCCTGTTGTGAGCACGGGGCAGGCCCCACGGCCAACGCCGCCAGTTCTTCCTCCAGAAGCGTTCCTTCGGGCGGTCCCAGCTCGATGATAGTGTTGAGCAACTCCAGTGCGGCAGATTTCTTCTTAGCAGTCATCAACGAGGCTTGAAACGCGGGCAGGGCGTGATGGAACTGCCGGTGATACTCACGGTAGGTTTGGACGTACCTGACCTTGAACGCCGCAGCGTCTCGTGCGATTGCGCTCCAACCCCGGCCATTGGAACGGGTCAACTGGGACGGCGAGAGCCCGGTTAGAAGGGTCTCTTGGTCCAAAGCCAGGTTTGGAAAACCGGCGGAGGGTACCTGGACACTGGCGTTATAGGCCCAGGCCCCGAATATCTCCTCGAAGTCGTCGTCCAGCGCGGCCAATTGGCGCAGGGTTTCGAGGTCGTCTCTCAGGTCAAGGAGTGAGGAATAGACGGTGCGGATCGAGTGGTATACGCCACTGTAGTCGTCGCCTGAAACCTGGCTAAGCCGGTCCAGCGATGCTTTCAGCTTGCCCGTCTCGTCTGTGGCGTCATGGCCGGTTTCCAAGAAGTCCAAGATCTGGCGCGCGGCAGCGATGCTCTCTCCGATCGACTTGATGGTCCCGGCCAGGATGTCACCAG
>Ga0208571_1000043_pt1 | contig 48611 bp, 43 predicted proteins | sample DeeseametaMP0103_FD_184223 | JGI IMG/M metagenome (GOLD analysis project Ga0208571, IMG submission 184223) | Marine microbial communities from the Deep Atlantic Ocean - MP0103 (SPAdes) | ecosystem: Environmental > Aquatic > Marine > Oceanic | place: Atlantic Ocean | collected 2010-12-22
CTGAAGAAGATTATTAGTGAAGATAGGATTCAAAAACGTGTCAAAGAACTGGCTAGTGAGTTATCAAAAAAGTTCACCAATGAAATACCCATATTTATTGGCGTATTAAATGGTAGTTTTATGTTTATGGCTGATCTTCTCAGATACCTCAAAATTGACTGTGAAATGGATTTTATCAAATTATCCAGCTATAAAGGGAAAGAATCCACAGGAACAGTAAGATTACTTAAAGATATATCTGCTGATATAACGGATAGACACGTAGTTATTATTGAAGATATTATTGATTCAGGGTTAACGATTGAGTTTTTAAAAGAAAGACTGCACGGAGCCTCGCCTAGGTCTGTCACAATTACGACGTTGTTATTTAAACCAGACGTTGCAAAATTAAGTTTCCCACTTGACCTTATAGGGTTTGAAATTCCACCGCATTTTGTTGTAGGATACGGGTTAGATTATAATCAGAAATTACGTCACTTACCGGCGATATATAGGTTGGAACAATAAATTATGCCAAAGGAAAACGGTCAGATGAAACCGCAGAAGCGCAGTCCGAAAGGACAAAGACCAGGAGGAGAAGATAAAGATAAGAAAAATACTGAATTTCAGTGGAAGCGAGCCGGTAAAACATCTTTCATCTGGGTTTTTATCCTTATCACAACAATATTTCTCTCAGGATTATTTACTTCTGGGAACCAAAAAGCTGTCGAAATTCAATATTACCAGTATAGAGAATTTCTTGAACAAAAACTTATAGAAAAAGCTACGATAGTTGAGGATGTATTTACAGGTCAACTGCAGACTCCACAAACAGTAATTGCAGAAATAGGGCCAATTGAAAATGTAACACGCTTCAAAGTTATTCTACCCTTTATAGATCGAGAAACGATGACAGAATGGAGTCAGTTTAGCGTGGATTATAGTTTTAAACAGCAGTCCATAGATTGGACGGGATATTTTCTGAATATGCTTCCGTGGCTGCTAATTATTGGAGTATGGATATTTATTCTCAGGCGTATGCAAACGGGCGCAGGTGGAATGAAAGGTATTTTCAATTTTGGCAAAAGTCGTGCAAAAATTTGGACATCTGATATGATACGAGTGACATTTGATGATGTTGCTGGATGCGTAGAGGCGAAGGAAGAATTAAAAGAAGTAATAGATTTCTTAAAATATCCTAAACGATTTCAGAAACTGGGCGCGAAGATTCCGAGGGGAGCGTTGCTCATCGGGTCGCCTGGAACTGGAAAGACTTTGCTTGCAAGGGCAATCGCTGGCGAAGCGGACGTACCATTTTTTAACCTCAGCGGAGCAGACTTCGTAGAAATGTTCGTTGGTGTTGGTGCGTCGCGAGTTCGTGACTTATTTGAACAAGGTAAAACAAATTCTCCATGTATAATATTTATTGATGAATTGGATGCAGTTGGTCGACAACGGGGAGCTGGTATTGGTGGAGGTCATGATGAAAGAGAACAAACTTTAAATGCACTACTTGTTGAAATGGATGGTTTTAATTCTGAACAGTCTGTAATTATTCTTGCCGCTACAAATAGACCTGATATTCTAGATCCAGCATTACTAAGGCCTGGTAGATTTGATCGCCAAATAATAGTAGATGCACCTGACTACAAGGGTCGGCTGGGTATTCTTAAAGTCCATACCAAGAAGATTATACTTAATAAGCGCAAGGTTAAATTGGAAGTGCTGGCAAAAGGTACGCCTGGTCTTGTGGGAGCCGATTTAGCTAATTTGGTCAATGAAGCAGCGTTACTTGCAGCACGTAAAAAGAAAAAAGCTGTTGATATGGACGATTTTGAAGATGCGAAAGATAAAGTGATGATCGGAATTCAACGTAAAAGTGTCATTTTAACTGATGATGAAAAGAAAGTGACTGCATACCATGAATCTGGGCACGCACTTGTAGCTGCATTAACGCCAGGCGCGGATCCAATCCATAAAGTTACAATTATACCCCGTGGTAGGGCACTTGGCGTTACAACACAGCTACCTATAGATGAAAAGCATACCTATTCCAAAGATTTCATAGAAGGGCGCTTAGCGATTCTACTTGGCGGTCGCGCTGCGGAGAGTATGATCTTTAATGAACTTACAACTGGTGCTGGAGATGATATAGAACAGGCCACAAAGCTTGCTAGAAAAATGGTATGTGAGTGGGGAATGAGTGAAAATTTAGGACCTATGACTTTTGGAAAGAAAAATGAAGAAATTTTCCTTGGTCGTGAAATCCAATCCCACCATGATTATAGTGAAACCACTGCAAAACTTATCGATGCTGAAGTGGTTAAAATAATTCGCAAGGCTGAGAAATCTGCCAAACAGATATTGAAGAAGAATGATAAAATACTGCATGCTATGGCCAGCGCACTGCTTAAGCATGAAACGATTGATAACAATGATGTGAAAAATATACTGGATGGGAAAATGCTGCGTCGTAGAAAAGTTAACGGAGTGGCCAAAACAATACGCAAAAAGAAAAAAACTACTACTACACAGAAAACTGCCGCCAAAAAATCGACAAAATCCTGATCGTACAGGTATTTCAAGTGGCGGTTTATTAACTGCAAACTAGTTCCAAAATCATAACTTGGATACCACTGATTTCCAACACCGGCTTACTAACAATAATACCCCGACCTTGGTAATGGGTATTCTGAATGTAACACCTGATTCGTTTAGCGATGGTGGGCAGTTTCTAGATACAAAAAGTGCTGTTTGCCATGCACTAAGAATGGCTGACCAGGGCGCTGATATTATTGATATAGGAGGTGAATCAACGCGACCAGGTTCTGATCCTGTGTCTATTAATGATGAACTGGCACGAGTTATACCAGTTATTGAAGGCATCCGCGGTGAATCTACTATCCCAATTTCAATTGATACTTATAAATCTAAAGTTGCTCGAGCAGCTATAGCAGCTGGTGCGAATATCATTAATGATATAAGTGGTCTTAATTTCGATCCTGAAATGGTAAATATCGTAAGGGACCATAGAGTACCTATTGTTATAATGCATATAAAGGGAACGCCAAAAAATATGCAAGTCGACCCGCAATATGATGATTTAATTCAGGAAATAATTGATTATTTTCAAAAACAGATTGATTTTTGCAGGGATAATGGTGTTCCAAAATCAAAAATTATACTAGATCCTGGGATCGGATTTGGTAAAAGGTTGAATGATAATTTTATCTTGATCAGGGAACTAAAGCGTTTCACTGAATTGGGTTATCCAGTTTTAATTGGACCTTCTAGAAAATCATTTATCGGATTAACCCTTGATCTGCCAGTAGAACAGCTCTTTGAAGGTACAGCTGCTGCCATTACCGCAGGTATAATTAATGGTGCCCGTATTATTCGCGTACATGACGTATTGGAAATGAAACGCGTTCAGATCATCAGTGACCAAATCAGAAGAGCGATCGCTTAGATGTACTTGTTTGATTTATGGTTTATCCGGGTAACGCTGATTGATGTAATTGATCTTATACTTGTAACATGGTTGTTCTATAGGGTATATAAATACTTTCACGAGACCCGAGCCGGACAAATGCTTCTAGGACTCGTAATTTTACTCATTGCTTCTGTTTTATTTAATACGGTTGGTTTAAGTGCATCATCGTGGGTTGTAAATCAATTTCAAACAGTCTGGGTTGTTGCATTTGTTATTCTTTTCCAGCCGGAAATACGGCGTTTGCTCATCTATGTGGGTCAGACTCGTTTTTTCCGTCGTATTTTCCAAATAGGGTCTTCGCGCACTATTGAAGCTATTGTGGAAGCTTCCATTCAATTAACAGAAAATAAATGGGGCGCTCTAATAGTAATCCAGAGAGAAACAGGACTTCGTACTTATAAAGAAGCAGGTACAGAATTAAAAGCAGAGGTGACAGCGCCGTTATTATTGTCAATATTTAACCCAGGATCACCGTTACATGATGGCGCAGTAATTATTCAAAATGATATTATTGACGCAGCTGCTTGTATTTTACCATTAACAGAGAGTACTATGGTCGATCCCGGGATGGGTACCCGACACCGGGCAGCACTAGGAATCTCGGAAGAAACAGATTCAATAGTATTAGTTATATCTGAAGAAACGGCCAAGATTTCTCTCGCAGAAAATGGTCGGTTTATAAAAATTGGCATGGATGAAATGGATCTTCGTCGGCATCTTAATGAACGCATGTTCATCTCATCTGGGGATTAATATCGTACACCAATATTTGAATTTGTTGCATTGGTTTGATACGTAAATTATTCTTATGGGTTTAGCAGAACTGAAAGATAGATTTACTGCATCCGAATCAAAACACTTTGAACTTCGGGGGTACCTTTGACCTCAAATCACAAGGGGCACAATTAAAGTCTCTGCACAAGGAATCCCTGGACCCCTCGTTCTGGAATGATAAAGAAAATGCAAGTACAATTCTGAAGAAGATCAGCCGATTGGAAAATAATATCAAACTTTGGGCGGATTTAGAACAACGGCATAGTGATATCTCTGTATTGTTTGAATTCGCGGAGAGCGGAGAGATTCAGGATGACGAAATTATTAGTGAAATCAAAGTATACGAAGGGATTATCCGAGATCTTGAACTAAAATTGATGTTGGGTGAAAGTCAAGATATGCAGGATGCAATAATAACCATCCACCCAGGAGCTGGTGGTACGGAAAGCCAAGACTGGGCGGATATGCTTTTCCGGATGTATTCCCGCTGGATTGAACGAAAGGGCTTCCAAAAAAGTATTATGGATTACCAACCTGGTGATGAAGCGGGTATCAAGGATATAACTATCGAAGTAAACGGTGATTATGCCTATGGTTTGTTAAAAGCTGAGGCTGGTATTCATCGTTTGGTCAGGATATCTCCATTTGATTCAAATAGTCGACGTCACACAAGTTTCGCATCTGTTTTTGTTTACCCATCCGTAACCGAAGATATTGAAATTGATATTAATCCGAATGATCTACGAATTGATACATATCGTGCCAGTGGCGCTGGTGGGCAACATGTTAATAAGACTGATTCTGCGATAAGAATTACACATTTGCCATCAAGTATTGTTGTTCAATGTCAAAATGAACGTTCCCAACACAAAAACAAGTCGCAAGCCATGAAAGTTTTGAAGGCAAGATTATACCAAGCTGAGCTTGAGAAAGAAAAAGCAGCTCATCGTGAATTAGAAGACCAAAAGAAAGATATAGGGTGGGGCAGTCAAATTCGGTCTTATGTATTTCATCCTTATAATATGGTAAAAGACCACCGCACAAAAGTTGAGACAGGTAATGTCCAAGCTGTTATGGATGGTGATTTAGATGAATTTATAAGGGGTTATTTAATGGTAAATATTTCAGACGGTGCAATCCAAAGTTAGAATTTAGAGGACTTATGTCAGAAGAGCAGCGCAGTTTAAAGGATATTATCAATTTTCGAATGCAGAAATTGGGAAAATTACGGGAGAGTGGTCTTGACCCATACCCACATAACTTTACACCAACAAACAAAAGTCTCGAATTGACACAAAATTTTAAAGAGTTTGATAACAAAGATGTAGTAATTGCTGGCCGCATCATGGCGGTCAGGAAAATGGGTAAAGCATCATTCTTTCACATCCAGGATACAGCGGGAAGAATCCAAATTTACATTAAATGTGATGAGGTGGGTAAAGAGCAATACGGTCAATTCAAATTATTGGATATTGGTGATTTTGTGGGGGTTTCAGGATTTGTATTTAAAACAAAAACAGATGAAATATCTGTACATACCAAGTCATTAACTATATTAGCGAAAAGCATACGTCCTTTACCAATAGTAAAAGAAAAGGAAGGTAAAACGTTTGATGCATTCAAGGATAAGGAGCAGCGTTATCGTAATCGCCATTTGGATTTGATTGTAAATCCGGAAATAAAGGTTGTATTTCAGAGCAGGGCGAAAATTACTTCTGCACTTAGGAAATACCTGGATGATGAAGGGTTCTTGGAAGTGGAAACACCTGTTCTTCAACCACTCTACGGCGGTGCCAATGCACGCCCATTTAAAACTCACCATAATACCTTAGACCAAACATTCTACCTGCGTATCGCTGATGAGTTATATCTTAAACGCCTTATTATAGGCGGTATCGATAAGGTATATGAGTTATCAAAGGATTTCAGAAACGAAGGTATGGATAGGAATCATAATCCAGAATTCACCATGTTGGAGTGGTATGAAGCTTATAGTGATTATGAAGACCAAATGGACCGAGTTGAAAATATAATTCGATTAGCGGCAAAAGCTGTGGGAAAGACCAAAATTAAGTGGGCGAACTCTGATATAGATTTAACAAAGGCTTTTGATAAAATACCATTTTTGGATCTGCTTAAAGATGCTACTGGTTATGATTTATCAAGTGCCGATGAAAATAAGCTTCGGTCTATTTGTAGTGAACATCAAATTGAAGTTTCTGAGAATGCAAATTTTGGTCAACTTTTGGATGACCTGATGCACAGATTGGTAGAACCGAACCTAATTCAGCCGGTTTTTGTTATCGATCATCCAAAAGCTATCTCCCCACTTGCTAAACCCCATCGTAATGGTGATCCAAATCTTGTGGAGAGATTTGAGTTATTTATTGGCGGCGCAGAATTTGCCAATTGTTTTTCTGAATTAAATGATCCATTAGATCAGAGAAAGCGTTTGGAAGACCAGGCAAAGCTTCGAGATGCAGGAGATGATAAAGCCCAGCCAGTAGATGAAAACTTTATAGAAGCAATGGAGTGCGGTATGCCTCCGACGGGTGGAGTAGGACTAGGTGTAGATCGTTTAGTGATGCTTTTGACTGAAAATCGATCCATCAGAGATGTGCTTTTTTTTCCTGCGATGCGTACCTAATAAATTTCCATAATGAAACTAAGTATCCATTTGGCTCTACGCCATTTAAGGTCATCAGATAGAGCCAGTTTTTCTTCTTTTGCTGGTAAGTTAGCTATTATTGGATTAGGTGTTGGGATTGCCTCACTAATCCTTACTGCTGCCATATATAAAGGATTCGAAGATACGATTTCTAATAAAATAGCTGGTTTTGATGGTCATATCAGAATTCAGGATTTCCTTGGTCGACCTATCCCAAATAATTCTGCAGGACTTGATAGTATTTTATTTGATTTTGCTTTAGAATACCCTGATGCTCAAATAAAATCATTCGTCCAAGGACCAGCAATGATGCGCAAAGGACTAAATGCAGAAGGTATTATTTTAGAAGGTTTGAATGGAGAAGAGTTGCCGTCAGCATTGAATGAGATAATTATCGGTGGGAATGGAGAATTGTCTGAAAAAACTATTATCATTGGTAAACGCTTGGCCGATGCATATCAATTAATCGTTGGCGACCCCTTTGTAGTGTTTGACCTGGGTTCTATGGCAGATATAACTGGAATGAAACGATTAACACAATTTACGATCGGAGGGATATTTCACTCTGGTTTAGTGGAATATGATAATTCAATGGTCTATACAAGAATTGAAAACGCACAGTATTTACTTAATATGAATGAAGAAATATCCGGTAATATAATCTATCTAGATAATACGGATTACCAATCGGCGGCACTGGACATAAAATCTCGTCTGGGATATCCTTATTATACTCTAACTTGGAAAGAAAAACATCATACACTTTTTAAATGGTTAGCCGTACAAAAATTACCCATTCTTCTAATTTTCGGTATGATCGCTCTAGTGGCAATAGTAAATATTATATCTGCGCTTACCATGATAGTATTAGAAAAAGTTCGATCCATTGGATCATTACAAGCGATTGGCTTATCACGCAGATCAATAATTTCTTTATTTCTTGTTAAAGGAACGATAATTGGATTGGTAGGGTCGATATTTGGATTAATCTTGGCGTTATTTTTTGGCTGGGTACAAATGAAATATCATATTCTATCCATAGCAGAAGATATTTATTTTATGGACCATGTTCCGGTATCATTTGATTTTTATCAGATTTTAGTAATAATATTTTTTGGCACTACCTGCTCTTTGTTAGCTAGTCTTTGGCCGACAAATATTGCATCTCGTGTAAAACCTGCTGATGCGTTACGATACGAATGAGATTTCAATTAATGATAGCGAAACGGTTTATGCTTGGTGGCAGAGGTTCTGGGCCAAGTCGTCTTACCGGATGGATATCAATTATTGGAATGATGGTAGGTACATTTGCAATGATAATAACTTTGGCGGTGATGAATGGTTTTGAAGAACGGGTGATTAATAAGTTGATTGGATTTGAAGGGGATATACGTATAACAGCAATAAATAAAAATGCCGCGCTTGAACAAGCCTATAATAAAATTAAAAGTGATGCTTCCATTGATAAGTCTATGTTGTATAAGGAAAGAATTGGGATGATAATTGGCAGGGATGATTCAAAAAGAATGGCTACGTTCAAGGCAGTTGAGCTGGAAGGATTGGATACCTTTTATGATATCGAATTCATTAACAAAGGTATGAAAACTTCCAATCCAGAAATTGTAATAGGTAATTTATTGGCACAAAGGTTGAATGTAGATATTGGTGATCAATTAACAATTTTGAGTCCAATTGATCAATCAAACTTTTTTGGGTTGCCCCAAATGATCGATGTTACTGTCAGTCGAATTTTTCATGCCCAAGTGTTGGATTTTGATGATCGGGTAGTATTTATTTCGCCCGATGTAGGCAACCGACTGTTCCTGCGCAAACAAAACTATGATGGAATCGATATACGCCTAGTTGACCGCAAAAATCTGGTTGATATTAAAATGCAGTTAGAAAAGACCTTTTCGGATCATTTATCCATAAAAACATGGGAAGATTTACATCGGGGTTTGATCAGTGCCATGCGTGTGGAACGTTTAGGTGCTTTGGCTGTATTGTGTTTGATCATATTAGTGGCCAGTTTCAATCTGGTATCTACATTAGTTTTGGTCATTATCCAGAAAATCCGTGAAATTGGGATTTTACGTGCAATAGGTACGTCTAGAATTAATATTAAAAAAATAATTCTTACCCAAGGCGCCTTAATTGGAGGAGTCGGTACTGTGATTGGAATCGGTATAAGTACCGCCTTAATATTTATTCAAAATCAATATGGTATTATACCGCTTCCCGCAGATGTGTATTTCATTGATCAATTACCCATGGTAATAACACCAATTGACCTTTTGGTTGTACCAATAATTGCATTTTTCTTTATTCTTTTTTCCGGATTAATTGCAGCAAGACGAGCTACTATGATAGGCATAAGGGAGTCCCTACAGTGGGAAAAATAGTATTAGACACAAAAAAACTGGTAATGTCCTACTCTAATGGGGGGAAAAAGCTAGATGTAATTACGAACTTAACCTTGAAGGTAAAGTCAGGCGAAATCATAACCATTATGGGACAATCAGGTGCAGGTAAAACTACTTTGTTAAATATACTTGGTACGCTGGATCGGCCTGACTCAGGTCAATTAACAATCCTTGGAAATGATGCAATGGATATGAGTGATAAGCAATTATCTGAATTAAGAAATCGGGATTTGGGTTTTGTCTTTCAATTTCACCATTTACTTCCTGAATTTACTGCGTTTGAGAATGTGTTGATGCCAGCTATTATAAATAACAATGCCAGCGCTAAGGAAGAACTTGCAGATGAGTTATTTCACTATGTGCATCTTTCGGATCGGAAAGACCATCTGCCTGCGGAGCTGTCTGGTGGTGAGCGATCGCGGGTTGCTGTATTGCGAGCATTAATTAATCAGCCTGCTTTGGTGCTGGCAGATGAGCCAACAGGTAATCTGGATATCAATAATGCAAAACGATTGCTGCAACTATTTAAAAAAATCAATTCTGAGTTTAACCAAACATTTATTATTACCACCCATAATCCTCAAGTTGCAGCAATCGGTAACCGTAAACTCAAAATGGTTAACGGGCGATTGAGAATAAATAAGTAAGTGATCGTTTATAAGTTTTGATATCATGATAAAGGTGTTTTAATATTTCTGGCAGAATGAAAGAAAATTTTTCGAAACGCGTTCAATCTATTATTAAATATGCTAAGGAGGAAGCAATCCGTCTTGGTCATAGTTATGTGGGGTCGGAGCACTTACTTCTTGGTATGATCAAGGAGTCAGCAGGATTATCCATAAAATTCCTTGAAATTTATGATTGTAGTCTAGTAGACCTGAAAGCTATGATTGAAGATATGATTAAGAGTTCCGGAGGCACCTTGACTTTGGGACATTTACCATTTACCCGTCGTGCTGAACGTATTTTACGGAACTCATATAACGAAGCAGCTGCACTTGGTTCATCAGTAGCAGATGATGAGCACCTACTGCTTTCTATGCTGAAAGAGACTGAAGGAATCGCCTATGAAGTCCTAAATGCCTATAATTTGGATTATGATAGTGTTCTTGGGCTAATGGAGAGTGAAGATATTGATGAGCCTAAGGAATTGGAACCGCGGAAGACCACCAAACCTGGTAAGTCCAAGACGCCAGCTTTAGATCATTTCTCCCGCAACATTACAGATTTAGCTGAAAAGGGGGATTTGGACCCTGTGATAGGTCGTGAGGTTGAAATTGAGCGTGTTGCGCAAATACTCACGCGTCGAAGGAAAAATAATCCCGTGTTAATTGGGGAACCTGGGGTTGGTAAAACGGCGATAATAGAAGGTCTTGCGCAAAGGATCGTACGAAAAGAAGTTCCCAGAATATTACATAATAAACGAATTCTATCACTGGATTTACCGGCAATCGTAGCTGGTACAAAATATCGGGGTCAGTTTGAAGAGAGATTAAAGACTATAATGGTAGAGCTGGAATCGACGGAAGATGTACTAATTTTTATCGATGAACTCCATACCTTGGTTGGCGCAGGTGGTGCGTCTGGTTCATTGGATGCATCAAACATGTTTAAACCAGCGTTAGCACGCGGTGATATTCACTGTATTGGCGCAACGACATTAGATGAATATCGTAAGTATGTGGAGAAAGATGGAGCGCTAGAAAGACGGTTCCAAAAAATAATGGTTAATCCTCCAAGTATTGAAGAATCAATAGAAATATTGAAAGGTCTCCAAGAATCTTATGAAAATCATCACAATGTGACTTTTGATCAAAAAGCTATTGAAGCGTGTGTTTATTTATCTCATCGGTATATAACAGATAAATTTTTGCCTGACAAAGCAATTGATATTTTGGATGAAGCTGGAAGTAGAGCCCACATGCTCAATATGGATGTACCGCAAGATTTGATAGATCTAGAACTAAAAATTGAAGTATTACGTCGTGAAAAAGAAACAGTGGTTGTAGCTCAAAGATTTGAAGATGCAGCCGCACTTCGTGACAAAGAGCAGTCATTATTAGGAAAACTTGCATCAATGCAGAAAAAATGGCAGCGGGATGAATCTAATCATCCATTTCAGGTAACTGAAGAAAATGTAGCTGATGTAGTAAGCATTGTGTCTGGAATTCCTGTAAATAAAGTGGCTCAATCAGAATCTCAAAAGTTGCTGAAAATGAGAGATGAGTTGCATAAATCTATTATTGGTCAGAATCAGGCAATAGATAGTATTTCTAAGTCTATCCAGCGAGCCAGGATGGGCCTCAAAAGTCACACAAGGCCAATTGGTGTATTTCTTTTTCTTGGGCCTACAGGAGTTGGCAAAACTGAATTAGCAAAAGTATTAGCAAATTATCTTTTTAGTCATACCGATTCTCTTATAAAAATTGACATGTCCGAATATGGAGAGCGATTTTCTGTATCACGACTTATTGGTGCACCACCAGGATATGTTGGGTATGAGGAAGGAGGTGCACTTACAGAAAAAGTACGGCGCAATCCCTATTCTGTGATTCTGTTTGACGAATTTGAGAAAGCGCACCTAGATATATCTAATTTATTATTACAGGTTTTTGATGAGGGTATTTTAACTGATGGGTTTGGCCGTAAAGTAGATTTTCGAAATACTATCATTATAATGACATCAAACTTGGGAACAAAAGACATAAAAGTTGATGGCAGGTATGGTTTTGTCAAAAAATCTGGAAAGTCAGATTACGAAACTATGCAATCCACAATAATGGACCGTGTAAAGAATGTATTTAGTCCTGAATTATTAAATCGCATCGATGAAATAATTGTTTTCCATATGTTGGTTGAAACTGACGTTTTAAATATTATTGATTTGCAATTAAAGGAACTGGTTGAAAATCTACAAAAAATGGACATTAAAATTACTATAACCAAGCGCGCCCGTAAGCTATTGGTTAAGAGGGGTTTTCATGAAGAATATGGAGCCCGGAACTTGAGACGAACGATTCAAAATTCTCTTGAAGATCCCATTTCTAAATTATTGCTTGAAAATAAATTCACCCATGGTGATAAAATTGCGGTTGATAGTAAGAAGGATGAGTTAACCTTTTCTCCGGTAAATAAACGGGCAAATAAGTCTGTAAAACAGGCCGGAGGGACAAAAAATGCGAAAAAGGACGAAAATCCTCAGAAAGTCTGAAATTTACCTAGTATTTCTGCCATATTTTAATATTATCACCTATTATATCTGCCATATAGGTTAATTAATTTTTCTGGCATAGTTATTGTTTATTATTTAATTGAATTGTTCTAAAAGGAGTAAATAATGGAAAATATTCAAACATTTATGATCAACCATCCCTTATTAAGCATGGCAATTATACTACCTTTTAGCCTCATTATTGTGATTGGCATTTTTTCGATCCTCATCAATTTCGTTCTGCCAGTAATATTAGCCTTTTGGCTGTCTGGCTGGGTTTATACTGCAATTGTAGGTGAAAAAGTTCAAAGATATTACCAGCAGCCTTTTTGGTTCATTAGATACAAGTCTGCTTTATAATTAACTGTATTAAAATAGGAGATATAAATCATGAGTAAAATAATTGGTATTGATCTCGGTACAACAAATTCTTGTGTTGCAGTTTTAGAAGGTGGTGAACCTTCTATCATAACGAGTCCAGAAGGTGGGCGTACAACCCCTTCTGTTGTAGCATTTACGAAAAATGGAGAAAGATTGATTGGTCAGCCAGCTAAAAGGCAAGCAGTAACAAATCCTATAAACACTGTTTTCTCAATCAAGAGATTTATGGGACGTATGTATGATGAAGTCGGAACTGAAATCGAAGAAGTACCCTATAGCATTGAAAAAGGTCCAAATAATGGTGTAGTGGTTAAAATAGAGGACAAGGAATATAATCCCCCAGAAATCAGTGCCATGGTATTACAAAAATTGAAGCAAATGGCTGAAGAACACCTTGGTACAACAGTAACCGATGCAGTGGTAACAGTTCCGGCATATTTTAATGATTCCCAGCGTCAAGCTACCAAGGATGCGGGTAAAATCGCTGGACTTAATGTAAGAAGAATTATCAATGAACCAACAGCGGCAGCTCTTGCCTATGGACTTGATAAGAAAAAAGATGAAAAAATTGCAGTCTTTGATTTAGGAGGTGGCACCTTTGATATTTCTATACTTGAACTGGGTGATGGTGTTTTTGAAGTAAAATCTACCAATGGTGATACCCATTTAGGCGGAGATGATTTTGATCAAAAGGTCTCGAACTGGATTGCTGATGAATTTAAAGCTAGTGACGGGATTGATTTGAAGGAAGATCCGATGGCCTTGCAAAGGTTAAAAGAAGCTGCGGAAGCTGCCAAAAAGGAATTATCAAGTTCTAAGCAGACTGAAATAAATCTCCCATTTATTACTGCAGACGCATCGGGGCCTAAACATCTTAATTTGACCCTTACACGAGCAAAATTTGAAGAGTTAGTGTCAGATTTAGTGGAAAGAACAATTGCTCCTTGTAAGCAAGCGATTAAGGATGCTGGTCTAAAAGCATCAGAAATTGATGAAGTTATTTTAGTGGGTGGCTCAACTAGAATACCAAAAATTCAAGAGAAAGTGAAAGATATTTTTGGTAAAGAATCGAATAAAAGTGTTAATCCAGACGAGGTAGTTGCACTGGGTGCATCTATTCAAGGCGGTGTTTTAGCAGGTGATGTAGATGATATTCTTTTGCTTGACGTTACTCCTTTATCGCTTGGCATTGAGACACTAGGTTCAGTTGCCACGAAATTGATTGGGAGGAATACTACCATTCCAACGAAAAAATCGCAGATATTCAGTACTGCTGCGGATAATCAGACCACGGTGGAAATACATGTATTGCAGGGAGAACGTGAGATGGCCGTGGATAATAAAACTATTGGTCGTTTCCATCTTGATGGTATTCCACCTGCTCCACGGGGCGTGCCACAAATAGAAGTAACGTTTGATATTGATGCTAATGGAATTCTAAATGTTGGCGCCAAAGATAAGGCTACAGGAAAAGAACAAAATATCCGCATCGAAGCGTCAAGTGGATTAAGCGATTCAGAGGTTGATAAAATGGTAAATGAAGCCAAGAAACATGAAGAAGAGGATAAAGATATACGCGAATTAATAGATTTACATAACCAGGCTGAACAATTGGTTTACCAGACAGAAAAAAATATCAAAGAATTTGATGATAAGTTAAATGATGATGACAAAAAGAAATTATCTGATGCGGTCGAACAAGTGAAAAAGGTAAATAGTGGTTCAAGTAAAAGTGATATTCAGTCCTCAATTGACTCTTTAAACACTATTTGGAGTGAGCTAGCAGAAAAATTATATGACGAAACAAAAGCAACTGCTGGTGATGATCAAAATGAGGATGAACAAAGCAAAGGAAGAGGTAAGTCCAAGGGAAAAAAGGAGGCTGAAATTGAAGATGCGGATTTTGAAGTAGTGGACTAAACTAAATTGAAAACCACATTAAAAATCATTCCAAATGGATCTTTCATATAACAGTCTTTCCCCTTTCCTCCTGTCTCTCATCATTATAATCAATTACTAAATCACTTATCCGCTTTGGATGAACTTCTGACTCATATTTGATATGGGAAAGCATCCATATCTCATCATAGATCTCAAAAGGTCGTTTGTCTTGCTTAAGGCTCCATCTCTTTGCAAATCTCTTTCGTCCAAGAGAAATATCAATGTCCAAATATATCTTGAAGTCAAAAAGATTCACTAGTTGTGGCTTGTAAATAAATATGCCCTCCAGAATAACAAGAGAGTATTTTTTTTTGGACTCTGAAACGGCTCTGATTGCGTCACTATAGTTAATTATCAGTTCGTAATACTTATTCAAATCTTCTTCATCCCATGAGCCAGATACAAATGCTTTGTAGGTTTCACTTACAATAGCTGGATTATTAAAATTGTCAATATCGAGACGATCATTTTCGATTTTATGTTGTGTAAAATACTTGGACACAGACTTGGCAAAAGTTGTTTTCCCCGAACAATCAATTCCATTGATTCCAACTACAAAGGACTGGGTTATTGAACGATGTTTCTCGTATTTCGCTTTAATGAATGCCAGTATATCTTCCACGATTACTCAAATCCTGTCTTATTATAATAAATCAAATGATTATTTTTTAAAATGGTGACTCATTTCTCGATATTTTGACTTCTGAATTTGAAGCCCTCGCTGTAAAGCCTTCATAAGGCCGTAATACAACTGACTTATTGCGAGGATCCAAAGTAATGGAAGAAGTTCATTTAAAAGAAGTGCCGCCGATATAAGGAATACAAATACACCCTCATCAAATTGAAAGAATTTGCGTTGTTCTTTTAAAAACCAAAGTAAATTTTTTCTAAAACTGAAACCAAGTCCCGCTGAAAGTTCAACTTCGGTATTTAAGCCATTTTTAAAATATTCCGGATCGTTCTCAACACGAATACTTAACGTTACATATTTGATGTAAGAACGTAACGTGTAAAAAAAAGTTGCTGTAAAACCGAGAAAAACAACCGCTATATTGTGGGTTTCTTCGAATGCTGTAAAAGAAACTGCAGCAAAGAAAAGGAATATCTTAATGAAATCGGTAATCTTATCATAGAAGGAACCTGCTGGAGATGAAATTCCCCGATAGCGAGCCATTTGACCATCCATACAATCTAAAACATGATTAAGTTGAATTAGGATCGCGGCGGTGACAAAGTTTTGATATGCATACGGCAAAATGAAAGCCGCTCCAAATAACGAAACAATAAAAGACAGGGTTGTCAACCGATTGGGATTTATAACCGACCAATCAACAACAATCATATTGAGTAATATACCTATAGGAGCTGTGACAAAAGACGACCACCATTCATCATCTTTATTTTTAGTTTTCCAAAGGCGTTGAAACTTTGTTTCACCAAAGGATTTAGGATCGGTCATTCTATTAATGACTTGAAGACTGATATATTTAGTTCGGTAGGGACCTGACCTGACTTGTGATCCAATTTTGCAGATAATTGTAATCTTGAAGGGTATCCACCTCTGACCAAAATGTGCCGGCTACATCGAAGAAATGGATCGGTACTTGCTTTGATATAAACGAATACAATACGTCTTCCCACCAAATATTAGATTTTCCAGCAGTAATCATTTCCTCCAAAGTCTGCTTAAACGTTTTAATAAAACATTGATCAATTCGAACTATTCCAACGTATTCACCATCCGTCTCCTGATTAGTTAAATGTTTTCCAAACCGATTAATTTGATCACCAATGAAACCAAACCGATAGTCTGCATTATTAATACGCGTACTATCAGCCAACATTACTACCGCATTTGTTTGGTTTATGGCATAATCAAGTATGCTATGTTCGTAGTAAAGATCTCCATTTAATAAAAGAACATTATCTTCTAATAAATCCTTGGCATACCAAAGAGACATAATACTATTGGTAGTTAGGAAAATAGGATTCTCAAAGTAAGCAACATCATTATTGAGTTCATTACGAATAAGGTCTGCTTTATATCCAACAATGACAGTAATATCACTAATTCCTTTACTAACTAATAAATTGACTGAACGACGGATGAGTGTTTCGCTTCCCGCAGTTAAAAGACATTTCGGTTTATTCACATTAAGCTCATGCAAACGCCTCCCCACCCCTGCTGCCATGATGATAGCCTTCATTAATAGTTATCTATTTCCATTATTGTTTGATTTATCGGTTTGTTGATATTTATTAAGTATATCCTCAAGGGCATTAATTAAAAAATCGATATCAGTTTCATTCTGTTCACCTAAATGACTCACCCGAAAAACTCTGTGTTTCAAATCCCCTCCATTTGGAGCTACAAAACAATTAAAATCGTCTGCCAGCCTCGTAACCAAATCAAACGCATCAATACCCTTAGGGCAACTAATTGCGGTCAGAGCGTTTGAAGGACTTTTTGGAACAAGGCCAAAGGGCAAATCCTTCAAACCTTTTCTAAAATATTCTGCTAATTTAGAATGGCGAGAAACAACAAAGTCAACCCCCCCTCGCAATTTAATCTCTCTGAGCCGTTCGTGCAACATAATAAAATGGCCAATAACAGGCGTAAATGGCATCTGTCCTCTCTGCTGGTTTGCAAGAAATTCTTTGATATCAAAATAATAAGATTGGCAAGTCTTGGTTTCTAATCTCAACTTTGCTTTCTTGTTTAAAGCGAGGAAGGAAAGCCCGGGTGGAAGAGCTAATGCTTTCTGGGAACTTAGCAGAGATACATCGACATGCCATTCATCCATCATAAAAATATCTGCACAGATAGTGCTGATAGCATCAACAATAAAGAAAACACCATATTTTCGAGTGAGTTCTCCAATAGCTTTTGTGTTGTAAATCGTCCCCGTCGATGTTTCGTGGGCGTTGATTAACAACGCCGAATATTCTTGACTCGATAGTCTATGATCGAGAGCTTCGAGAGAAATTGGCTGACCAGGATTAAGACTTATTTGTTCAAATGGGATTTCATGCTGAGTGCATAGATCAACCCACCGTTGACCAAAGGTTCCTCCATTCACAATCAAAACCTTGTCGCTTTGGTCGAGGAAGTTGAAAGTTACAGCTTCCATCGCACCTGTCCCGGAAGCGGCAAAAATAACCACATCTCCCTGAGTGCCGAATATGTATTTTAGATCTTCAATAATCTCAAACGTGATTTGTGAGAATTGTTCTGTGCGATTATAAGGAAGCTGTAACGCACCAATTGCTAGTGTTCGTGTGGACATGGTTACTGGTCCAGGGGTAAATAATCTGATTTTATTATTCATTATTATTTGGTTTTGATTTTCTTAATGATACTTCTTTGTATTCTTCAAATATCACACTTACTGTAACCGCAGTCGGGGGCTGGTTACAATTTTTGTCATGATTTAAATTCCGCAAATTCTGTGTTGGTTAAAACTTCTTCCAAGAAAAGTTGAGTACCTGAATAATTAATCATCCCTAGGTCAATCAATATGTCTGAATATAGACCGGATATTGCTTGCTGAAATTATTGGTGAATCTACCTTCTGAATAATCAAACGATTTGATTTGAATAAGGGATCTTTGAATAAAAGAAGAGACAGCATTTCGCCATTCTGTGTACTCGGGAAGTTGTTTGATTTTATTTCTGTTTTTGAGATTCCAGCATTGCAATAATAACATTAATATTCAACGGGTAAATTTACAGATTTATCCCTCTGATGACGAAGATATATAAGATGTGTAAAAGTATTATTTTGTATAAATTTTTACTAAGCTTATTAGCACGCTTTTTGAGATATCACAGATTGTTATATAATAACACCTTATACAAAATATAATGAAATTACTGAAAACTCTAATCTTGACCATTGTAATTCTGTTGACCATAACAGTACTGGTTTTATTAACACCATCCCTATGGAAAGAGTTAATTGAATATCGAATAAATGACCAATTAACTGAAAGGGGTGACTGGGAAATCTCATTTGATAAAGTAAGCGGTCATTTACTTGCCAATGTTTCCATAACATCCTTGAAATTGACCAATCTTAATAAATCAAGTATTTTTATCTCGAATCTTGATCTCCGTTTAAATATATTGGAATCATTGTTAGGATATCCAAGTTTCAAATACCTGAGACTAAAAGAAGTTACAACTACCCTTTTCCAATCAAAAAAATCATCTGATTTAAGATCAGATCCCTTTGACTTAAAGGAAATCCTAGAACAAAAGTTTTCAGTTGATCGCCTTCAATTCGACGGTAGGATTACAATTCCTGAGTTAATAATACTTAAGGACTTTTTATTTCAATTTGATGGGCGTTTTGATCTTGATATGAATTCACTCGACCTTGATGTCAATGAATTATATTTTGCAGTGGAAGAAACAGGATTTGATATGCGGTTGGAAGAATCACGAATATCATTATATCCAGCAAAACTAGTGTGCGAAAATATAAATGGTTCGATTGGCTCATTGGGCGTTAGAGGAAAATTCAGTTACAACTGGTTAGATGTTAAAGACATGAGAATTGATGTTTTTCTTGACCAATATCAAATCCCAAAAACTTTTTTCGATAGATTACCTCTTCAACCAAAACTATCAGCCTTAGAAACAGAAATTCATATCCAGTCTGATTTAAAAACCTTCGAAGGGACTGTTACGCTAACGAACGATTTAGGCTTACATACCTCTGGTAATATTTCTTTATCAAAGTTTGATGATTTCTTTTCTTTAGATCAGGTGAAATTAGAGGGCGAGGATGCCAGCCTGTCAATGAGTGGTATTTATCAAAAAGATGGTCATTTTAGTGCTTCAATACAGCTAACTGATTTTGATCTAAATAAATGGATTATAGATGATATTCCGACTGACTTGAATGGTCTTGTAGCAATTGAGGGCACTGTAGAAGAAAGTAAATTGGAGCATATTACGCTTACGATGGAATTGTTAGAAACAAAGCTGTATAAAGATTGGGATATATCAGTATCTGGTACAGCTGATTATGTGAACGAGTTATTAAATATCGAGGAACCGCTGGAATTATCAATTGGAAATAGTAGAGTAATAGTCACCGGAACCAGTGACTTTAAAAATGAAGTCTATAACTTGGATTTAGACCTTGATAACGCTGATGTTTTCATTATAAACAATTTTTGGTCGGATAGTCTAGAAAATGGTAAGGCGACAGGCAGCCTTTTTGTATCGGGTCCTTTTAGTAATCCTAATCTGAATGCAGAACTTATACTAAGGAATATAAGCTATAAGAATTTTAATTTGGAAAGCTTTGAATTCTTTGGGAGTTTGAATAGTTCAGGCCAATATACTACTGGAGATTGCCAATTGCGTATTGGAGCTGGTACATGGAATGACCAATCTTTTGAAAGTGGTGTTGTTGACTTATCATATACACAAGATGGTTTAGAGATCCAGAGTGCAGAATTCAAAAATAATAATGATTTTTTTCAATTGTCCGGTTTTTTGAAAAATGATGGCAATGGAGTATTTGATCGTCTTCAGATTGCCATAAATCAGCAATATTTAATCAATACTAAACCAGTTGAATTCACCCTGGGAGAAGGAGTGGATTTACTTGAGTTGGATTGGGGGGAAAATGAATTGACTTTGAAGCCTTTTGAATTTCATGTTAATGATGGGATCCTCTCCGGTTTCTTAACGCTTACAGATGAAGTAGATGGTTTATTGAAAATATCAAATATAGGTACAGACATACTAGATTTTTTAATTCCTGATAAACGGATCAAAATCCAGGGCCAGGTATTTGGCGAATTGTCTGTTACATCAAGGGAATATTCTTTGGATTACTCAATAGATTTAGCGATAAAGAATGGTGAGATTGCTTCTCAACCATTTGATGAATTAATCATATCAACCTTCTATCGTGATTCAATTTTACATATTGATGAAATTACATTGATCCACGGGGATAAAACTGGCATTCAGGTTGCTGGTGTAGTGCCACAATATTTCGAAGAATCCAATCCAATTGAAATAGACGCTATGATCAACATGAAACAGGTTGATATTTCAATTTTCACTCAATTTATCCCTGACTGGTTCGCATTAGAAGGTGTGGTGAGCGGGAATCTGAATTTTGGTGGTCGTCCAAATAAAACTAAATTTGATTTTGATCTGTCTATAGATGAAGGTGTATTTGAAGGATTGGAACTAGGTCATGTTACGGGAGTGGGGCTTTACGATTCAAGACGTTTATATTTTAATCAGTTTTCCGCACAGAGGGGTAAAGACCACGCTATTGCTGGTGCAGCCTATTTACCCCTAGATTTAAACTTTAGTTCAGAGAATCCAGGAGAAATGTTTATGGCCGATTCAATGTGGGTTGATGTAAGTGGTAATTTTAACCATCTCGAATTCCTATCTGAATATTTAATTGATATAGACTCTTTACCGGGGAATCATAATGTTTCCTTGCAAATTGCTGGACCACCTGATAAACTCGTCAGGAACGGAAAAATATCAATCAAAGATGGTTCTATCTACACGATTTTATTAGATAAACCTATAAAAGGTGTTAATGGTAAAGGTATACTCGTTAATAATCTGCTATCAATTGAAAATCTTGTTGGTGCTGCGACAATTAAACCGGAAAATAATAAAGCAAATATTTTTGTTGATGGAAACATAAATATGACAAAGTTCTTCGAGCCCTACTATGATCTCAACGCTAAAGGAAGTAATGTCTTTTTCAAAACCTTATTGGGCGATATTGAAGGTATGGTTAATGTTGATGTACGTATTACTGGAAGAGATACAATCACAATAGCGGGTGGAATAGAAGCTATTGATGCTGTTATGTATCAAGAGTTTGAGGTTAATACGTTACCTACTGCGGAACTCGATCCTAGCAATACGATTATCAACTACAAATTAAATTTCCCAATCACTGGTAAATTTGTTCTAAGAAATAGTCAAATAGATGCACAATTAGGGGGTGAGTTGAGTATCTCCATGTTTGGGGACCAAAGCGCTGATTACTCCGGAGAACTATTCGTTAGAGAAGGGAAATTTTATTACTACGGTGATATATTCAGCATCACAAGTGGATATTTGGCTTTTGATACCAAAGGATTCAATCCATATTTAGATTTATCTGCATTTACCACAATAAAAGGGGAAAACATTACCATTACTCTTGTTGGACCATTGGATAATCCAAAATTGGGTTTAGAATCCTCCAGTGGTTTTTCGGAAAGTGATATACTTGAATTACTGACAATAAGAAGTCGTTTCGAAGATCAAGAGATTAGTTCGTCAGGTCTTGGTAGTCAAGCCCAGTCAATATTTGTAGCCTATTTAGAGAAGGAGTTGGAACGAAATTTTATGCAAATCAGTGGACTTGGGAGATTAGGTATCGTAGAGGATGTTAGTATATCTGGTGCTTCAGCCTTGATTGACCGCACAGGTTCGAAAGATTTGGTAATTAAGGCTCAGGTCTCGAGAAATTTATCATTGAACTATTCTTACAAACGGTCATTCTCATTGGTCAACCCATACTATAATCAGGTTGGTGTTGAACTGAAATTAAATCCTTACTTTTCCCTTATTGGAAATGTTGATGAAGATGGTAAAATGCACGTAAAATACCGCCTGCGTTATTCTTACTAGATAGTAACACCAAAATGAAATACTTTTGCTTGGTTTTAACAGGCTTACTTAGTCTGAATCTCTTGTGGGCTTTACCCGAAGATGCCCCTCAGGTTAGTGGTGTAAGTTTTATCGGTAATTCAAGGATCAAAAGTAAGCACCTCGAGCAAATAATCAATATTCAAAATAAAACATTTTTTGCCGATCAATCTTTTGATCGACGTGTTATAAAACTAGATGCGATAAGCATTAAAAACTATTACCTGACAAAAGGTTATTTGGATGTGGCTGTCATTGATTCATTTACGATTAGTGATAAAGGTGCAGATATATTCTTTAGAATTCAGGAAGGTAAACAATATTTTCTCCAATCTATAAATCTATCAGGTAATAGTACACTTACAGATAAACAAATAATATCTATTTTTAAACTAAAAGAAAATAAGCCATTCAACCCGGTAGCTATTCAGGTTAACCGAAGCGTCTTGAATGAAGCTTACCATGAGGAAGGTAAATTATTTCTGGAAACAAAAATATCCCAGCTTGTGACTGATTCAGTAGTTGTAAATATTGAAATCCAAGAGGGACCGGATGTACATATTAATAAAATTTACGTCGAAGGAATGAAAGCGGATCTTGACTCTAATGTAATATTTAGAGAATTAGAGTTCAAAGTTGGGGATAAATATGTAAAAAGTAATATAGATGCCAGCCAAAGAAAATTAATGGAGATTGGCATTTTTTCAATGGCCGCGCTAACACCTGTTAAAAATACAACCAGTGATACTACGGTTAATTTAGTAATTGAATTAAGAGAACTAAATCGAAGAGAGATTTTATCTTCCGGCGGTTATTATCCAGTCATAGTAAATGAAGGGATTATGCCTGTAAATGCACTAGGTGGTGATGTTGCATGGAAAGACCGCCGGGTTTTTAACTCCGTTTCAAATTTTGAAATCAGATCATCGCTTGCTTTACCATTAGAGACTGGGTACCAGTTCCCCCGCGCTACGGTGGACGTGCTTTTCTCAAATCAATGGATTCTTGGAATGCGCATACCAACTGAATTGAGTGGTTTTTTCCAATCGTTTCGAAATTATGAGCAAGATGATGGTATATACCGCTACGGTTTTCAGTTGGCCAATATTTTACAATTAGATGAAAGGTCATATATAAAAACAATTTTACGGTGGGAATTATTTGATGATAAAAAACGGGATAATAAGAATGATATAGAAAATCGATCATTCAGAATAGTAGGTAGATTGGATAGAGCTAATAACCCTCTATATCCATCAAGAGGATACGTTCTTAATACAGAGTTAATTAGTGTTGGTGGTTTACTTGGCGGAGATAGGGATTACCAGAAAATTGATACCGGAATTCAAGGATATTTTCCTTTAAGGAAGGATTGGACCCTGGCTAGCCGAATAAAGTATGGTATGATTTTTAATTGGGAGAGAGATTATGATGTATACGAAACAACTTTATTATATGATAAATTTTACCTAGGTGGAAGTTCAAGTCTAAGGGCATGGGAAGCACTTAAATTTCTGACATATAGCGATCCAGATAATGATAAAAAAATACCAAGAGGTGAATTGATTCGACTGTTGTTAAACTGGGAAATTCGATTCCCAATAGTTTGGTTATTCGGCGGCGAAATATTTTTAGAGGGGGGGCAACTTACAGATCAAATAAAAAATGTGGCCTTGAGATCAATCCAATGGGGAGGAGGATTTGGGGTTACATTTGCTTCCCCACTGGGGCCTGTACGGTTAGATTATGCTTTTCAAGTGGATAATCCTGGGTCCCGGGAAATTAGTCTTGGTTTATTATACATATTTTAAGAGGAACATTTAGTTATTTACTATGTATATAATTGCAGTTCTTCCTTGATGATGGATATACTTGCGTATAAATTCCGCAGTTTTTAAATACAGGTAATTATCTAGAATGAGGAAAATACTTTTTATCTTAACAATTATTGGGGTTTTTATTTCTGGTTGTGGTAATAACAAGACCGCAGATGAATTATTTAGCGGCGCGGAGAATGCTAGGAATGAAAAAGATATTAAACGCGCATTATCTAATCTTGATTTGCTATTAATAAAATACCCTGACCATGATCTAGCCGCCAAGACGCAGTACCTAATTGGTGATATTTACATGAATGATTTGCGTGATTTTGATAGTGCAATTGCTGCTTACGTCAATGTGGTTAATAATTTTTCCGGAACAAATCAAGAAGCACAGGCGCAATTTATGATTGGTTATATTTATGCTAATATTTTAAGTGATGACCTTAAAAAAGCAGAATTGAATTATAAGATTTTTCTCGATCGATTTCCTGATCACGAATTAGCACCTTCGGTCCAATTTGAACTAGATTATCTTGGTAAGGACATAAATGAGATAGATGTCCTTAAGCATATTACATCCTAAGAAATATCATTATTTCATATGGCAGAGTTTAGTTTATCAGAAATAAATGAACGTATATCTCGCGAATCAAGCTTTGTTGATACGCTCAAAGAGGCTGTTAGCGCTACGATTGTAGGTCAGACTGATCTAATTAATCGGCTATTAATAGGCATGTTAGCCAATGGACATATACTCGTCGAGGGGGTGCCAGGCTTGGCTAAGACTTTGCTGGTTAAGACAATGGCGCAGCTTATAGATGCCAAATTCCAGCGCATTCAATTCACGCCTGATATGCTTCCGGCAGATTTAATTGGCACACTTATTTATAACCAAAAAACAGGGGGTTTTGAAACGCGAAAAGGTCCAATCTTTGCTAATATAATCCTAGCTGATGAGATCAATCGTTCGCCAGCAAAAGTGCAGAGTGCCTTGTTAGAGGCAATGCAGGAAAGACAGGTTACCATTGGAAAAGATACTTTTGTTCTCGACAGTCCATTTCTTGTTCTAGCGACACAAAATCCAATAGAACAAGAAGGTACATACCCGCTGCCAGAGGCGCAGGTAGATCGATTTATGCTAAAGCTGAAAGTAGACTATCCAACAAAGGAAGAAGAAAAACATATATTGAGGAAAATGGCGAAAACATCCGTCAATGAATCAATAAACTCAGTGGTAAAGCCAGAACAGATTTTGACAGCGCAAAACATAATAAATGATATTTATGTGGATGTAAAAGTTGAAGAATATATATTAAACCTCATATTCGCTACACGAAATCCTGAAGATTTTGGATTAAGTGATTTGGCTGGCCTTATTGATTACGGAGCTTCACCAAGAGCTTCAATTAATATTGTATTAGCTGCGAAGGCCCGTGCATTCATAGAACACCGTGGTTATATCACTCCTGAAGATGTCCGTTTCGTAGGTGCAGATGTTCTTCGTCATCGCCTCATTTTAACTTATGAAGCAGAAGCAGAAGAATTAACATCCGAAGATATTATCCAGCGACTTTTCGAAACAATCGAAGTCCCCTAATTACATTGTAATATGATCCCGAAAGAGATCATCCAAAAAGTTCGTCATATTGAGATCAGAACTCGTGGTTTAGTTAATGATCTTTTTGGCGGTGAATACCACTCTGTCTTTAAAGGTAGAGGCATGTCTTTTTCTGAGGTAAGAGAATATCAGCCCGGTGATGATATTAGTTTAATTGATTGGAATGTGACCGCGCGATCAAATGCACCATATATTAAGATCTTTGAAGAGGAAAGGGAATTAACTGTCTATCTCATAGTTGACATGAGTAGATCAGGAAATTTTGGTACACTGCAAAGATTTAAGAATGAGATTGCTGTAGAAATCGCTGCAGTATTGGGCTTCTCGGCTATAAAGAATAATGATAAGGTTGGATTAATCCTATTTAGTGATGGAATTGAAAAATATGTTGTCCCAAAAAAGGGAAAGTCACATGTCCTACGCGTAATTAGAGAACTACTTTACCACAGACCAAAAGGACGGGGAACCTCAATTCAAAATGCACTTGATTTCTTACTTAAGGTAGCAAAACGCAGAAGTGTCGTATTTCTAATCTCTGATTATATGGATGAAGGATATTGGAAATCGCTTAAGGTTGCTAATCGAAAACATGATCTAATTGGCATTCAAATTAGTGATGTTGCGGAATCCAATATACTTGACTTGGGATTGTTAAAGGTCCATGACCCGGAAACTAATGAACAATTCTGGATTGATACGAGTTCAAAAGAAGAACGTTTACTATTTAAAAAAGAGCAGGAAGAAAAATGGATAAAATTCAACAAGGAGTGTGATCGTATAAAATTTGATCTAATCCAAATTTCTACCACTGGTGATTATGTTGACCCGCTAATGAATTATTTTAAGCGTCGTGAGAAGCGTGTATAACAGGTTATGACCCCAAGAAAAAGACTTTTCTATATTGGCCTAATACTTTTTTCATATACCTGTGGAAAAGACGAGAGTTTAAATGGTTCCTTTCAATTATCTGTATCAACTGATACATCATTTGCAGCGATAGGAGATTTGATAAAGTTCAGGGTTCAGACAAAATCTCTTGGAGATAATTATTTGGTCATACCACAAACTCAGTTTAATGAACCATTGGAATTACGGCATTTAGAACCGCTATTTAATAAAAATGGAAAAATTACTGGAGTAGATTATGTTTTGTCGGTATGGGATACAGGCATGGTAGTTATTCCAGCCATCGCAGTAAATGTTTTTAAACCGGACAGTACCTTAGATTTTGTAATAAATACCGATTCACTAGAAATCAATGTTGTCTCAATGGTTGCTAAAACCGGTTCACAATCCATGAGACCCATCAAAGGGCCAGTGCCTATTTCTAGAAGATGGCCGATAAAGACAATTATTTTAATCTTGTTGCTAATTGGGATTTTATATGGGTTATATGTTATATATAGTAAACGTATACTGACTGAATACATAGAAGTAGAACCAGTACGGTCTAGCAGGCCAGCTGATGAGACGGCCCTTGAAAAACTTAATGATTTAAAGGATAGTAAATATCTGCAACGTGGCGAGATAAAAGAGTTTTATGTACAACTTTCCTATATCCTAAGAGAATATGTGGAGAACAGTGTGTACATAAAGACATTGGAAATGACTACTGAGGAAATAAAGCAGTACAGATCAGCAATTCCTTTTGATCGTGACCAATTAGGTATATGGATGGATATTATGCAACGGGCTGACCTAAGTAAATATGCAAAATCTGATCCAGAGAAAATGATTTGCTATGAAGACCTAGCTGCAGGGAAAACATTTGTGAAAAATACTGTTCCATCCTGGAAAATACAAAGCACGTAAAATGGAATTATAGGTGTGTTTCTAAAATTTGAGATGGCAAAAGAAAAGGTTAAATTCAAATTATAATACGGGATTATCCATGGCAACGACAAGAGATATAAAAAATGGTGTGGTTCTGTTGGAAAACGGGAAGCGAATGAAAGTATTGGAATTTCTACATGTTAAACCTGGTAAAGGCGGTGCATTTATCCGTACAAAATTGCGAGATATTCAATCAGGCAAGGTAGTTGAAAAAAAAATTAATGCTGGCTCGAAAATTGAATTAATAAGAATTGATGCCAAGGAAATGCAATACTTATATAAAGATGGCGATAGTTATGTATTCATGGATAGCCAGACGTATGATCAAATCAATGTTCTAGCGGAAATTATTGGTGATAAAATCAATTTTCTCAAACCAGGTCAGAATGTGGATATATTGTTTGATGGTACGTTGATTATCGATATTCGCTTACCTGCACACGTTAATCTTGAAGTACGACACACTGAGCCAGGTGAGAAAGGAAATACGGCAACAGGGGCCACTAAACCAGCGACAGTTGAGACTGATTATGTGGTGAATGTTCCCTTATTTATTGATAATGGAGATGTATTAAAAATTGACACAAGAAGCGGGGAATATATTGAAAGAACAAGATCTTAGGGTTAGTTTTCTTACTTGAAACCTATGTAAGTATATGTGGCAGGATAGACTAAAAGAGCTTCTCTATATTCTCGAGAACAGCGATGCGAATGAGATCGATGTAACTTTCCTTGGTCGACGTTATCGTGTAGTGAAAGAGCCGCCCATTATTGAAGAAGATGCACTAAAAACTTCCGTAAAGCCTAAACAAACCTTTCAGCAGGTAGACTCACCCAAATCCATTGAAGGAGTAAGTGAAGAAGATAATGGTCAGATTGATGGCAGTGAAGTATTATCGCCGATGCCTGGAACATTTTTCAGATCTCCATCTCCTGAGGATGAGTCCTTTGTAGAGGAAGGTGATACAGTAAAAAAGGGTGATACTCTGTGTATCATAGAAGCCATGAAGATCATGAATGAAATTGAAGCTGAAGATAATGGTGTAATTCAAAAAATTCTTGTCGAAAATGGGCAGGCGGTAGAATTCAATCAGCCCTTATTTATTATCGAGTAGAATTAATTTATTATGTATAAAAAGATCCTGATTGCTAATCGGGGTGAAATTGCACTGCGAATTATTCGGGCCTGTCATGAACTTGGCATAAAAACTGTGGCTGTTTATTCCACGGCTGACGAATACTCGCTCCACGTAAAATTTTCTGATGAAGCTGTCTGTATAGGGCCACCTCCTAGTAATGAAAGCTATCTAAACATACCTCGTATCTTGGCCGCAGCTGAAATAACCCATGCAGATGCGATTCATCCCGGATATGGCTTTTTAGCAGAGAATGCAGAGTTTTCACGTATTTGCCAGGATAATGGTTTCGTTTTTATTGGTCCCACAGCAGAGATTATCAATGCAATGGGAAATAAGTCAGAGGCGAAAAAAATTATGAAGAGTTGTGGCGTGCCTGTTATACCCGGTAGTAATGATGTGCTTAATGATGTCGGTGAAGCAAGAAACCTAGCAGAAAAAGTGGGCTATCCCGTCATGATAAAAGCATCAGCGGGTGGTGGTGGTAGAGGGATACGCCTGGTTAAATCGCAAGATGAGTTGGAATCCGCTTTTGGTTCGGCACAGGCAGAAGCAAAAAACGCATTTAATAACGGCGATCTCTATTTGGAAAAATTTGTCGAGAATCCGCGTCACATTGAGGTTCAGATATTAGCTGATAGCTCAGGCAATACGGTTCATCTGGGTGAGCGAGAGTGCACTATTCAGAGACGGCACCAAAAATTGATTGAAGAGAGCCCATCAGTGATAGTCGACAGTGATTTGCGAAAAAAACTTGGGACATCTGCAATTAACGCTGCGAAGACTGTGAAATATGTCGGTGTTGGCACCGTGGAATTTCTTGTTGATAAAAATCTTAACTACTATTTTATGGAAATGAATACGAGAATACAAGTAGAGCATCCGGTTACGGAGATGGTATCAGGTGTAGACTTAATTAAACAGCAAATCAGAATGCATGTTGGCAAATCTTTTCCGTCTTTCCTTGAAAAATTTCAATTAAGGGGACATGCAATCGAATGCCGCATTAATGCAGAAGACCCAGCTAATGATTTTGTCCCTTCACCAATGGAAATAACCAGTTTTCATATGCCCGGGGGAAAAGGTGTCCGGGTTGACAGTCATGCTTACGCGGGATATCAAATCCCCACTTATTATGATTCCATGATCGGCAAATTGATCGTTTTCTCGAGTTCCAGAGAACGGGCAATCATTCGCATGGAGCGTGCATTGGAAGAATGTATTATTGAAGGGCCGAAGACAACAATTCCATTTCATCAGGCCATCATGCGTGATGAGCAGTTTATAAGTGGTAATTTCGACACTAGTTTTTTAGACAATTTTCATTACAGCGTTGCAGACTAACTTTAGGGAAATAATTTAATGAATGTACCTGCTGATTTATTATACACCAGCGATCATGAATGGGTGAATGTTGACGGGGATGTGGCCACAGTAGGTATAACTGATTTTGCTCAAGGGGAACTTGGCGATATTGTATTTATCGAATTTCCAGCGTTGAATTCAACAGTGGAAAAAGGCCAATCAGCAGGTACTATAGAAGCAGTAAAAACAGTTGCTGATCTTTATATGCCCATCTCCGGCACCGTAATTGCAGTGAATGAAAACCTTGATAATAATCCTGAAGCAGTTAACGATACACCGTATGCTGATGGCTGGATGATAAAGATAGACATATCTAACCAGGATGAAATAAGTGGTCTATTAACCGCCACTGCATATGAAGATCTAATTTCGTAAATTTAACTATTATGATGAATTCAAAAGTCTATAACCATTTATTATCCGTTCGAAAAAAGAAGGGCGCCGGGTATATTGTACTTATTGACCCCGATAAGAAAAGTAAAAATGGTTTAGCAGATAAGGTCAAAAAGATCAACAATTCTGGTGTAGACGCAATATTCGTTGGTGGTAGTTTGTTGATGGATGGTCTTTGCAGTGACCGGGTTGCTCAAATTAAGTCTCTGGCTGAAATTCCAGTAATATTTTTTCCAGGTGGTATTAGTCAACTAAACAGCCATTATGATGCGATTCTGTTCATGTCCATTATTTCGGGCAGGAATCCCCATTATTTGATCGGTGAACAGGTTATTGCCGCACCCATCGTAAAAGACCTAGGTATTGAGGCTATACCAACTGGGTATTTATTGCTGGATGGGGGCAGTGACTCTACAGTACAGTTTATGAGCGGTACGGCCCCTATTCCTATGGATAAACCGGATATTTCAATAGCCCATGCACTTGCGGCCCAATATTTAGGAAAAAAATTAATATATCTTGAAGCCGGCAGTGGCGCAAAACAGGCAGTGCCAAACGAATTGATTAAAGAAGTAGTTGAACACGTGGATATCCCCTTGATCGTTGGTGGTGGAATTCGCACGCCGGAAGCTGCCCGCGAAAAAGTTAAAGCTGGAGCTAGTTTTGTGGTCACCGGGACTATAATAGAAGAAAATAATAATGGAGACATGTTGAAAAAATTTGCTGAAGCTGTACATGTAAACGAAACATGAGTACTAAACTAGATTCTAGGCAGATAATTTCCACTAGTGCAGATGTTAACCGGGCCATGCTCGATGCTTGTGCTAAAGATATTGACATTGCAGCAAATATTTTGACTGATGCTGTAAAGAAGGGTAGAAAAATACTCTGGTGTGGTAACGGAGGCAGTGCTGCGGATGCCCAACACATGGCCACTGAACTTATGGGTGGGCTTCGGGATCATGACCGTCCAGCGATCGCATCAATTGCATTAACTACGGATTCATCTTTTCTTACGGCATGGTCGAATGATACAGATTTCATTACAGTATTTTCCCGGCAGCTTGATGGCCTGGGAAAGGCTGGCGATGTACTTGTTGCCATTTCCACCAGTGGTAACTCAGAAAATGTTGTGCAAGCCGTTGAAAGGGCGAAGGCAATGGATATGGCTGTAATCATTTTAACCGGTCAATCCGGCGGCAAATTGCGTGATAAAGGTGATGTAATAATTCGTATACCAAGCGATGATACCCAGCGTATTCAGGAAGGCCATTTACTGGCTGAGCACATTATGTGCGAAATGGTGGAAGATGCCATTTTAGATTAGAGGAATTAATAGGTTGAAAACCTATCTTCAGGATTACCTTACTATGCTTCGTGTTGAAAAAAATCTTTCGCCCAATTCTATTTCCGCCTACAAAGGTGATTTAAAACGTTATCTTGATTTTTTATCTAATGAACAATCATTAACAGATCTCGATGATATCCGTCAGATCCATATCCGCAGTTTTATCCGCTATTTAAATGATGTCCATTTGGCACCTGTCAGTATTACACGATCGTTTTCATCGATACGATCTTACCATGAATTTTTATCCATGGAAAAGTTGGTAAAGAAAAATCCAACCCAATTATTGGATCCCCCAAAACTGCCAAAAAAAATACCGCAGGTTTTGTCCGTTATTGAAATTGAAGCAATTATTAATGCAGTGAATATTGAGGATTCAATGGGTTACAGGGATAAGGCCGTTCTGGAAGTTTTATATTCTGCTGGATTACGTGTGTCCGAATTATGTCATCTGGTAGTGCAGAAAGATTTGGGGGATATACAAATGCTCCGCGTAATTGGGAAAAAAAAGAAAGAACGATTTGTTCCTATCGGTAATAAAGCAATCCAAGTAATTGATAATTACCTTAAATATCTTCGACACAAACTAGAAGATAGAGGTAAGCATGATGGATGCTTATTTCTTAGTAATAATGGTAAGCCATTGACGCGTATGACTGTATATAATATCTTGAAAAAATGGACAGAAGCTGCAGGAATTACTAAAAGGGTTTATCCACATATATTGCGTCATTCCTTTGCGACCCATTTATTAGATGGTGGTGCAAATTTGAGGGAAGTTCAATTAATGTTAGGCCATGTTGATATTTCAACTACCCAAATCTACACTCATCATGATAAATTATTTTTGACATCAGAAGTTCAAAAATTTCACCCACGATGGTAATATATGTTGTTTCGATTACCACTTGAAGTACTAGTACTATTAATTCCTGTACTATTATTTGCTCTGGTATTTCATGAATTTTCTCATGCCTGGGTTGCGAACAAACTGGGAGATCCAACTGCACGCTTTGCTGGACGCTTAACTTTGAACCCAATGGCGCACCTTGACCCGATCGGTGGGCTAATGATCCTTTTTGTTGGTTTTGGGTGGGCAAAACCGGTACCAGTAGATATTCGTTATTTAAGTAACCCACGGGTAGATATGATGAAGATTGCCTTTGCCGGCCCGGGTTCCAATCTACTCTTGGCATTTATTGCCGGTATGATTCTGCGGTCAGGTTATGTACATGGAACTATGGCAATGATGATCATGTTCTTTACCCAAATCAACATCATGCTGGCCGTATTTAATATGATTCCAATTGCACCATTAGATGGTTCACAGATCTTTTCGGGATTGTTGATTCGGACAAATCCAGAACTTGTTAGAAATTTGCAAATATATGGTCCTCAAATACTGATGGGCGCCATCCTTATTGGTTATTTTACACCAATTTCCCCAATCTGGTGGTTTATGAGTCCGTTTGTAAAATTTTTTCTATTTCTTTTTGCTGGACTGTAAGGCTAAATAAAATTAATGTTTAAAAAAAATATCCATCATCGTAAACCGGCGCGACCTCTTATCTGGACCGGTAGTCTATTTTTGATTGTTCTTTGGTTAATGTATTATTTAAATAAATTAGCGCGTAACCCAGGCTGATATGCAGCAGCTAGTCGAATGTGTGCCTAATTTTAGTGAAGGCCGTGATCCTGTGAAGATAAGTACAATTACAGCCCGCATTGAAGCAATTCCTGGAGTTACATTATTAGATGTTGATCTAGGTGCTGATACCAATCGAACAGTAGTGACATTTGTTGGGCCTATTAAAGCAATCGAAGATGCAGCATTTCAAGCGATAAAAACAGCAGGAGAAGTGTTGGATATGCGTAGTCATAAAGGCGCTCATTCACGAATCGGTGCTACGGATGTATGTCCATTCATCCCTGTTAGCGGTGTTTCCATGGATAATTGTATTGCCCTTTCGAAGCGAGTTGGTAAACGTGTTGGCGAAGATCTATCGATTCCAGTTTATTTGTATGAAAATTCATCTCAGGTACCTGAACGTAAAAACCTGGCGATAATAAGGTCAGGCGAATATGAAGGTTTAAGGGATAAGCTGGTTGATCCTAATTGGGCACCAGATTTTGGACCAACTGAATTTCATGAAAGGGCCGGTGCTACTGTAATTGGTGCCAGAGAATTCCTGATTGCTTATAATATCAATCTCAACACATTGGATAAGCGTTTGGCAACTGATATTGCGTTCGAGTTACGGGAGAAAGGACGATCCTACAGACGTCAGAACCCAGATTCACCCAATCTGCTTGATGGAGATATCATACGGTATGAGGATGGTGAATATCCATGTAGCTTGTGTGATTATGTTGGCGATGGTCCAGCAGAAATTGTGGAGCACAACAACAGCGAACATGGATATGATTTAGAATCTGTACTTAGGGATCGTGGTTACAACAGTAATGACCTGGTCGGCAGGCCTGTAGTAAAACCAGGTTTGTTTAAGGATATAAAAGCCGTTGGTTGGATCATTGATGAATATGGATGCGCCCAGATTTCCATTAATTTTACAAATTATCATAAATCAACTATACACGATGTATTTGACATGACCTGTAAGCTAGCAGAGGAACGTGGTTTGCGAGTTACAGGTAGCGAATTAGTTGGCTTAATTCCACTTAATGCATTGCTGATGGCTGGTAACCATTATTTAAAAAAACAGCGCAGTACCACAGGTGTACCGGAAGCACGTCTTGTTGAAGTGGCAGTACAATCTTTGGGGCTGGCTGATGTATCTTCTTTTGTTTCAAAAGAAAAAATAATCGATTATGCTGTGAGTAATTCGAATAACAAGCTAGCAGGTATGTCTTTGCTAGACTTTACCGATGAATTATCCACCAATTCAGCTGCACCGGGAGGCGGCAGTGTTGCAGCACTTGTTGGCGGACTTGGTTCAGCACTCGTATCCATGGTGGCGGCATTAACCCATGAAAAGAAAGGCTTCGAAGATCGTCGCGAAGAAATGGAAGCCATAGGCACAAAAGCACAGACCATAAAACAACAGCTTACTGCTCTTGTTGATGAGGACACGGATGCATTTAATGCAGTAATAGAGGCAAATCGGTTACCGGATTCCAGCGGTGAAGAAATGACCGCCAAAGAAAAAGCACTATTGGCGGCAAATAAACGGGCTATTACTGTACCTCTGGAAGTAGCCAGGTTATCGCACCAAGTGTTAGAATTAGCAGCGGATTTAGTTGGTAGGGGTAACTCTAATTCTGTTAGTGATGTAGGTGTTGCTGGTGAAGTCGCTTATGCGGGCGTTCGCGGCGGTTCGCTCAATGTTTATATAAACCTGCCAGCAGTTGCCTCAGACCCAGAATTTTTTGCAGAGGTAAAAAAAGAGGTAGAACAACTTCTTCAGCAAGCAACTTCTCTGCGAGATAAGGTATTTACCGATTCTCTTAATATCATTAATACGTAATGAAGCCAATAATTTCTCTACCTGAGGACCTGCGCAATAAGATTTCTGCTGGTGAGGTAGTAGAACGCCCAGCGTCCGTTGTAAAAGAACTCCTTGAAAATAGTCTAGATGCCGGCGCAACGGAGATAACTGTTGTAGTAGAGAAAGGTGGCCACCAGCTGGTTCAGGTTCGAGATAATGGTCACGGGATCCCAACAGAAGGGCTGGCGCAGGCCTTTCAACGTTATAGTACAAGCAAGATATCCAAAGTTGATGATCTGTTTAAGATACGAACACTTGGATTTCGAGGGGAAGCACTGGCCAGTATCGCATCCGTATCGGAAATAAATGTGACTTCATCAGTAGATGAATCCGCAGGATATCAAATGGATTTAGTCAATGGTGTTACCGATGATATTAAAGCGGCCGCGCCAATAGGTGGAACAGAAATTACTGTACGGAATCTTTTTTATAATATGCCAGCACGGAAAAAATTTCTAAAATCAGCTACGACTGAATTCCGGCAAATTGTGAAAATGCTGCGTCGTTTTGGACTGGACTTTCCTGAAGTTTCTTTCCAACTGGTGCATAATGATAAAACTATATTGAATCTAACGCCAGAAAGTCTTGAAGAAAGAATTATAGCGTTAACAGACCCTTCTTACCGGGATCAATTACTGCCAGTAAATATGATAAAAGGTGATTACAATATTTCTGGGTTTGTTGGTACACTGAATCTCGTACGGGGACGACCAGGAGACCAATATCTTTTTGTTAACCGCAGATTTGTTCAAAATCGGCTTCTGAATTCGGCGGTTTATGCAGCTTATGAATCCCTAGTAAAAAGGGGTGAATACCCTTTTTCCATGTTGAATCTAGTGTTGCCACCTGACCAATTGGATGTAAATGTACATCCGAGAAAGATCGAAGTACGGTTTACTGATGAATGGCGCATTTATCATGTGGTAAAATCAGCGGTAAGAGAAGCGCTGGCCAGTATTTTGGCAACAATTCCTTCATTTGAACAGCATGTTGGACAAATGGTAACATTTGGAAAAGAAATTGATCCAAATCAGCGCCTGGAGCCACTAAGGTTCACGCCGGCCAATCAATCGGAAAGTGGTGCCGATCTGCAACGTGCGAAAGAATATGTTACCAACTTGGCAGACCTAAAAGAAGAAGCCACCGTGATTGAAGGTAGCATCATGTGGCAAGTGCATGATAAATACATCATCAGTCAGATCAATAGCGGTCTTGTGATAATTGATCAGCATGTGGCGCACGAGCGCGTATTATTTGAAGATGCACTGCTAGCGTTTGATTCGACACCTTTATCGGCGCAAACACTGTTATTTCCTGAAATATTGGAGTTTTCTGCAGATGAATACTCTGTCCTACTGGATATCCTACCATATCTGGAAAAATTGGGATTTCGAATGAAAGAAAATGGTCAAAACAATATTTTGCTTGAGGCTATTCCATCGGATATGGGCTGGGGCAATGAGAATTCTGTGATCAGGGATATAATTGATCATTATGTGGCGAATCGAGAAAAGTCCAGTTCATATATGGAAAATCTGGCCGCTTCTTTTGCCTGCCATGCGGCTGTCAAGGCAGGAGATTCATTGACCTTGGAAGAAATGCAGGTATTGGTAAATCGCCTTTTTGCTACAAAACATCCTTATTATTGTCCGCACGGTCGCCCAATTATTGTTCAATTATCGCTGGAAGAACTTGATCAGCGTTTTGAACGCAGCTAGACCTTAATATTTTATTATGGATAATAACCGCCCCAATCCTAAACCTATTCTAGCTATTGTAGGCCCCACAGCGATTGGAAAAACGACCGTTGCCATCGACGTGGCAAAAAAAGTAAATGGTGAGGTCATCGGCCTTGATTCACGGCAAATATACAAGGGCATGGCCATTGGAACGGCACAACCCACTATTGAAGAACTGGCAGCAGTGCCTCATCATCTCATCGGCGTAAAAGACCCAGATTTACCTATCTCAGCTGGGAAATACGCAAAATTGGTCTTGAATCTGGTTAAGGATATTTCTGAAAGGGGAAAAGAACCGGTTATATGTGGAGGCGCAGGATTGTATTATCGAGCTATTACCAAGGGCATATTTTCTGAGAGCAAAACCGATCTAGATGTAAGAGAAAAACTTATTCAGGAATATGAAGAAGCTGGTCCTGAAGGATTACTAAACCGTTTACTGGAATTGGACCCAGAATATGCGGTAAAAGTCCATCCAAATAATAAAAAAAGACTGATCAGAGCATTAGAGATTTATACAGTCACAGGCAAGCCGCCATCAGAACATTTCAACAGACAAGCAAAATCTGGTACACCGACATTAGATTTTTTCACTGTTTTACTTACTCTTGATAGGAAAGAATTAGATAAACGGATAGAAAAACGGACTGCCAGGATGCTCGATAGTGGTTGGATCGAGGAAACAAAAATGCTGCGTAAAGGAAATGTTGCTATTGGCATGCATCCGATGGATTCCATTGGGTACCGACAAATCTCCGCTTTTCTTGATGGTAAGTTGAATAAAGTAGACCTCGAAGCAGAAATCATATTGCGAACCTGCCAATATGCCCGACGGCAATTACAATGGTTTAGACAAGAAAATATTGATCTTACAATTGATATTGAAATAGAACCGGATAAGGTTGCAGACCACATTGTTACGGGCTTTAATAAACATTAATAATTACTTGGAAAAACTGCTTGGCAGATACTGTTCCCAGGTGTAATATTGCCGTGATTTTTGACCCTTTAAACAGCTACAGAGATAGCAAAAAGGGCAGTAATGAGGCCTCTGGTCGTACAGAGCGTTGAAAAGCGCTAGAAAAGCTGTCCCCAGAGGTTTTTTGGTTTCAGGGATGAACCTATGACAAAAAAACAAACCATATTACTGGATGCAACTGCCATAAGCAGGACCGTCGCCAGATTGAGCCATGAGATTCTGGAACGAAACCATAACCCAAATAATTTGGCACTAATCGGGATTCAAACGCGCGGTGAACCTCTATCTAAAAGAATTCATTCCCAAATTTCCGAAATTTCTAGTACTGAGGTAGTCTTAGGCTCCCTGGATATTACCTTTCACCGTGATGACTTCAGGAATCGATTAGTGGTGCCCCAAGTAAAGGGCACGGATATCCCATTTACCATAGACGATAAAGTTGTTGTTTTGGTAGATGACGTTCTTTTTACCGGCAGGACAATCCGGGCAGCTATAGATGCATTGAATGCATTCGGACGACCAAAGGCCATTCAGTTGGCTGTATTGGTGGATAGAGGACACAGGGAAATGCCTATTAGAGCAGATTTTGTTGGGAAGAATATTCCCACCCATGAGGGCGAACATGTAGCTGTTCGATTAAAAGAAGTGGATAATAAAGATGCCGTGCTGCTTTTGAAATACGATCAGGCGAAATAAACAATGCAGGAAAAACACCTTCTAGGACTTGAACATTACCCAGCTGAAGATATAGTTAGTATAATTGATACAGCTTTCAGCTTTCGAGAGGTACTTGATCGACCGATCAAGAAAGTGCCATCCCTGCAAGGGAAAACGATTGTAAATCTATTTTTTGAGAATTCCACACGCACACGAATCAGTTTTGAATTGGCTCAAAAACGCCTTAGCGCTGATACAGTGAATTTCTCGGCATCCTCGAGCAGTTTGAAAAAGGGTGAAAGTTTCAAAGATATGGTTCAAAATATCGAGGCGATGAAAATTGATGCTGTCGTAATGCGCCACCCTGATCCCGGTGCTTCATTGCATTTGACAACATATGTAGATGCGGTGGTAATTAATGCTGGAGATGGTACCCATGAACATCCTACACAAGCTATCTTGGATATGACCAGTCTTCAGGAACGTTTTGGGGAAGTGAAAGGTCTAAGAATCGGAATTATCGGCGATATAGCGCACAGTCGAGTGGCTCGGAGCAATATCTATGGTTTGAAAAAATTAGGCGCAAATGTTATGCTTTGTGGGCCAACTACTTTAATTCCACCCCACATTGACAGCCTCGGTGTTCAAGTAACCCATGATCTTGATGAAGTTTTGGACTGGGCCGATGCCGTTAATGTGTTGCGTATCCAACTGGAACGTATGGATCGTGGGTTATTTCCTTCAGTGCGTGAATACCGTAACCTATTTGGCATTACCTCAGAACGCTTGAAAAAACACAAAAAAGAGATCGTGATCATGCATCCTGGGCCAATGAATCGCGGTGTCGAAATTGATAGTTCTGTTGCAGACGGTAAAGAAGCAATAATCCTGGATCAGGTTCTCAATGGAGTTGCGTCGCGTATGGCCATTTTATATTTGTTGCTAGGCGGAAAACCAGAAAATAATTGAGTAATAAATGAATTTGAAAAAACTACCAAAGAAACTTGTGTTGCAAGGGGGCACAATTATGGACCCGTTATCTGGTAGGTCTAGGAAGGGTAATGTTGTAATTGAGCGAAATAAAATTAAATCGGTCGGTTCTGTTGGTGGTGCGAAAGGTGAGACCGTGATTGATTGCTCCGGTCTTGTAATTACCCATGGATTTTGTGATATACACGTCCACTTCCGTGAACCGGGACGTGAAGATAAAGAAACATTGCAAACTGGTTCTCGAGCAGCATTAGCAGGTGGTTTTACGCGTGTATGTATAATGCCGAATACGTCACCTCCCTTAGATTCACCGGAATCAATACGTTTTGTTGTTGAAAAGGCAGAAGAATGTCCAGTACATATTCACCCCATTGGGGCAGTAACAAAAGGACAAAAAGGCCAAGAATTAACTGAAGTTCAAGCAATATTTTCTGAGGGGGCTGTCGCCGTAAGTGACGATGGTCTGCCTATAACTGATGCACAGGTTATGCGGTTGGCTTTGGAATACACTTCTATGTTTGACAAACCGGTTATTAATCATGCGGAAGATGAATGTTTACGCAATAATGGTGTAATGCATGAAGGAGAGATTTCCACACGCCTCGGTTTAGCCGGCAATCCATCTCTGGCAGAGGCAATAATGATTCAACGGGATCTTGAACTAGCGAATATGATCCAGACAAAACTCCATGTACCCCATGTTACTTCTGCTAGTGGAGCTGCGAACATCCGTAGAATGAAAAAATCAAATTCAAATATTACGGCAGAAGTAACACCACACCATTTGTTCTTTAATGATCAAGCACTTTTAGAATACAATACAAATTTTAAAGTTGCACCACCGATCCGCTCTGAGAAGGATCGCAAGGAATTGATCAAAGCGGTAAAGGATGGTACTTTCGATTGTATTGCCACAGATCACGCACCCCATACAATCGAGGAAAAAGAAGCTACTTTTGATTTAGCACCGTTTGGTATGATCGGTTTGGAAAGCTGTTTCGGTGCTGTGAATAAAGTCTTGGACATGCCGCTGAAAGAATTATTGAAATTATTAACTGTAAACCCGCGGCGTGTCATGGGTTTTGAAGAGGATTTATTTACAACAGGCTGTGCTGCTGAATTGACGATTCTCGATCCCGATCAAGAATGGACATTCATGGAACAAAATATCTATTCCAAGTCACGTAACACGCCTTTTGTTGGTGAACGGCTAAAAGGCAAGGTTCATTTTACGATTAGCAAGGGGTTCATAGCTGACCTTGAATAACCCAAAAAACCCTAAGTATTACAGGGTTATTATCTATTGACAAACGTAAAGGTATAAGGCTATTTTCAGCGGCTTTATTCGAAGTGAAAAATGATGAAAACATTTTCGATAAAACAGTCAGAAATAGAGAAAAATTGGATTCTTGCCGATGCGGAAGGAAAAATTTTGGGGAGATTTGCTTCCAAAATTGCCCAACTTCTTAAAGGCAAGCACAAACCAACTTATACACCGCATATGGATATGGGTGACTGTATTGTTATAATCAATGCAGAAAAGATCAAACTCACTGGATCGAAAGAGAAAGATAAAACCTATTTCAGTCATTCAGGGTACCCTGGAGCAACTTCTTTTGTGGATGTCCAACAAGTACGTCGCACCCATCCAGAACGGATTTTGGAATCGGCAATAAAGGGCATGCTGCCGAAAAACAGGTTGGGTCGCAAGATGATGACCCATCTGCGCATATATGCTGGATCAGATCACCCTCATTCGGCACAGAATCCTACGGTACTGGATATATAATTAATGCCAAAAACCACAGAAAACGGTACCGGCCGACGGAAAGCAGCAGTTGCTAGGGTTTACCTTTCTTCAGGGAAAGGGAAGATCAAAATAAATGGTCGGGATTTCAGGGAATACCTATGCCGTGAATCTTTAGCTATTGTAGTTTTAGAACCTTTGGATGCAATTGATAAAGTTGATGCATATGATTTTAATATAAACGTAAAAGGCGGCGGTCTTACTGGCCAGGCAGGAGCCATCCGTTTAGGTATAGCCAGAGCATTATTGCAGGATAATGTTGATTACCGGCCCGTGCTTAAGGCAGCGGGTTATTTAAAAAGAGACGCGCGCAGAGTAGAAAGAAAAAAATATGGCCAACCCGGTGCGCGTAAACGATTTCAGTTTTCCAAACGTTAGCATTTTATGTCTGAAGTAAATTTCGAAAATCTACTTAGTGCTGGAGCCCATTTTGGGCATGTAACCAGAAAATGGCATCCTTCTTATGAACCGTTTATACTGATGGAGAAAAACGGGATTCATATTATCAATTTGGAAGAAACACTTGCCGGATTAAAGAAAGCACAGGACTTTTTAAGTGACATTGTAAAGAAAAATGGGGAAGTCCTCTTTGTCGGCACCAAGAAACAAGCCAAAGATATCGTGCAACAGGAAGCAGACCGCTGTGGAATGTTCTATGTTGTTGAACGGTGGCTGGGCGGAACACTGACCAATTTCTCGACAATCAAGAAAAGTATTAAACGTTTACAATTACTTGAAAAAGAAGGCTCAAGGATCTATCAAGATTTAACAAAAAAAGAGGTGCAAAAACTCAGTCGCGAGCGGGTTAAACTTGCTGATCAACACCGGGGTATCAAGGACATGCGCCGCGTCCCTGATGTGGTAATTATTGTAGACGCCAATTATGAAGCGACCGCAGTACAGGAGGCCTTAAGACTAGAAATACCAGTTATTGCCCTAGTTGATACCAATACTGACCCCACAATCGTGAGCCATGCGATACCAGCTAACGATGATTCTATTCGTACAATTCAATTGATCATTTCAGCTTTGACCGATACTATCCTATCGGCACAAGTGAAGGAAGTTGATAAAACAGAGGATAATGGAGAAGGTGAAATAGCGATCGAAACACCAGAGAGGGTTGACGCTGTAGATAAGGAAGTAAAGGCAGCGGGTAATACTGCAGCGGTGCAAGAAATTGGGGATGAAAGTGAAGGTTGAGAGGAAGAAATTGCCATGGAAGAAAGTTCGGAAGATGCGGATAAAGATTTACCCGATGAAGTAGTGGTAGATGAACCACAAGATGATATAGTAGAACCAGAAGAAGAACACAAATCTGAGAGCAATTAATGAGTATTGATGCTAAGATTGTAAAAGAATTGCGAGATAAAACAGGAGCAGGAATGATGGACTGTAAACGGGCCCTGGTGGAGACTAATGGCAACCTTGAAAAGGCGGTCGAAGCATTACGTAAAGCAGGTGTGGCCAAGGCAGAGAAAAAAGGTACACGTTCTGCGCAAGATGGATTGGTTTATTCCTATATACACCACGGTGGAAGGCTGGGCGTTCTCGTGGAAGTGAACTGCGAGACAGATTTTGTGGCAAAAACGGACGGGTTTAAGGAATTGGTTCATAATCTGGCTATTCAAATTGCGGCAACAAACCCTGTGTCTGTTAGTCGTGAACAAGTGCCTGAAGAATTGGTAAAATCTGAGCAAGATATCTATACTGAACAGGCAAAATATTCGAAAAAACCGGATAAAGTGATTGAAAAAATTGTTGCTGGTAAAATGGATAAATATTTCCAAGAAATTTGTTTGCTTGAACAACCCTTCATTAAAGATCCAGACAAAATAGTGAAGGATCTTATCATAGAATCTATCGCCACTCTGGGTGAGAATATTTCTGTAGGACGTTATATCCGTTACGCAGTTGGCGAGTCCAATAACGGCCAACAATAATTTCTAATGCCCGAAACGGCTTACCAGCGGGTTCTTCTCAAATTATCGGGAGAAGTGCTGGCCGGTGAAGAAGGTTTTGGGATTGATCCCGCAAAAGCCACACAGTTGGCTGGAGAAGTAAAATCAATTCACGACTTGGGTATTGATATTGGCCTGGTTATTGGTGCAGGGAATATATTCAGAGGTATGCAAGCTGCCGCGAAGGGTATGCAACGCGTCACGGGTGATTATCTTGGCATGCTGGCAACGATTATGAATGCGATTTGTGTACAAGATGCTCTTGAGAATTTAGGATCTGCAACTCGAACATTATCAGCAATTACCGTGGCACAGATAGCTGAACCCTATATTCGCCGCCGCGCTATCAGACATTTGGAAAAGGGCCGGATTGTTGTTATGGCGGGCGGTACGGGAAACCCGTACTTCACCACTGATACAGCTGCGGCATTGCGGGCAACTGAATTGGGTGCGGAAGTATTGATCAAGGGTACAAAAGTTGATGGTGTATATGATAAAGACCCAGTCGTACATTCTGATGCAGTCAAATATGATCGGGTTTCGTATGCAGAAGCAATACAGAAAGAACTACGGATTATGGACATGACAGCTATATCACTGTGCAAGGAAAATTCATTACCAATCAAAGTATTTAATATCAATCGCAGCGGGGATCTGAAAAAGCTGATTCTTGGTGAACCGATTGGAACATTAGTGGGAGACTAAGCCCATGATTAAGGATATAACTGACGATGCGATTCACCGCATGGATCAAGCAGTCAATCATACCAGAATGGAAATGAATAAAGTCCGAACAGGAAGAGCTAATCCTGAATTGGTGGAAACGCTTAGAATATCCTATTATGGTACTTTAACGCCACTAAACCAGCTTTCTACAATTTCAGTTCCTGAGCCGCGGCTGATTACGATACATCCATTTGACAAATCAGTGATGCCTGAAATCGAAAAAGTAATCATGGAAAGTAATCTTGGGTTAACCCCGAATAATAACGGTGAGGTGATACATGTACCGATTCCACCTTTATCTGAAGAGCGACGCAGAGACCTGACAAAATATGTCCACAAATTAGCGGAGGAAGGTAGGATCGCAGTGAGAAATGTACGCCGCGATGCTATTCACCATATCAGAGATCTACAAAAGGATGATCATTTACCTGAGGATGAGATTAAACGCTCTGAAACGAAAATTCAGGATATTACTGATGGTCATATTAAAACGCTGAATGAAATGATGGAAAACAAAGAAAAAGAATTAATGGAAGTTTAGTCTACCGAAGGTTTTTTTATAAATGGATTATTTAATACGACTTAGTCGCATTTAGACCAACCACACTGTCGGCAAACCATGCAACCGTTTTCATTGACTATATTACTGCAGTTATAAGGACTGCCTTCTTCGCAAACTCCTACCTCGACTTCCAAGGCAGCTGGTGCCATGGTTATCAATGGTTTTTGATCTTCCTGAAGGTCTCCGTTAGCACTTCGTTGTTGTTTTCTTTCCCGTAGATAATCATCCAATGCTTTTCCAATGGCGTCTGGGGTAGATAATATTAGACGTCCATCTTCCCAGGTTGGGTTAGGGCCAGAGATTCCTTTTAATTGGCGTACGACTGAATTTGGATTAACGCCAGACCGCAATGCTAAGGAGATTAGACGGCTTATTGCCTCTGATTGTGCAGCAGCGTTACCGCCCGCCTTTCCAATGGTAGTGAATACTTCACATAAGCCTTCTTGATCTTCATTGATAGTGATATATAGTGAACCTTCCCCTGTACGTATGCGCCTGGTTACACCATTCGTGATCACCGGACGACCCCGTGGGGTAGGTGTTACTTTCGAGCCGACATCTTCTTTTTCATTAGCGACGGCCGCAGTGTCACTATCGTCTTCCTTTTTCTTAGTCACAAGGATACCTTCCCTTGACCCTTCTCTGTAGATGGTAATACCCTTTAAGCCGGATTTATAGGCAGTCATGTAAATTTCAGCTACTGTTTCTACGGTAATATCATCAGCTAGATTTACTGTGGAAGAAATGGAACTATCGATATATTTTTGAATGACACCCTGCATGTTAACACGAAAGAATGGATCGATATTATGTGCCGTGACAACGTGATCCGGGAGCTGCTCATCGGTACCAAAAAGTTTCTTGATTGTGGGGTGATACACCTTGTATTCACTAAAATCTTTACCATAACCATCATTCTTCTTCACCCGTCGAATGTAACTAGTGGCGAATATGGGTTCCACGCCTGAAGTAACACGAGCAACAATGGCACCGCTACCGGTTGGAGCAACAGTTGTGATCGTTGAATTACGGATACCACCTTGGCGGATCTTATCCCGCATGGCTTTGGGTAGATTTTTTACGAATTTGCTTTTGCTAAAACCCGGCCAGTCAAACTTAGGGTACTGCTCCTTTTCCTGAGCAAGTTCGACACTGGTTTCATAAGCTGTGTCACGAAAAATTTTCATGATCTGATCGGTAGTCTGAAGAGCATCTTCGCTGTCATATTTAATGCCCATTTTCAATAACATATCACCCAGACCCAGTATTCCGAGTCCGATCCTGCGGTCGTTTATGGCATTATCTTTCTGAACTTCCAGCGCGTGGCGATCAACATTATAGTCTACGACATTATCAAGGAAGCGGGTTGCAACGGATACTGTTTCCTTGAATTCATCGATCATAAAATTGCTACTTTTATCAACAAAGCGTTCCAGGTTCACTGCACCCAGGTTACAACAACCACCATCGGGCAATGGTTGTTCAGCGCAGGGATTGGTTGAGACCAGGGGACTGCAATATTCAGCGTTGTGGTAATCCTTCATGGTATCCCAGAAAAGTAAACCGGGCTCTGCGCTGGCGTGGGCATTGGTGATAATTTGTTCCCATAAGTCACGCGCTCGGAGAGTTTTATAGGTCTTACCATCCCAGTGGAGATCGAAGTTCGTATCTTCTTCAGCTGCTTTCATAAAGTCATGGGTCAAAAGCACCGAAATGTTGGAATATTTGACCATATCAATATCGCCATTCTTGATACTAATAAATTTTTCAATGTCGGGATGATCCACACGGAGGGTCTGCATATTGGCTCCCCGCCGCCCGTGTTGAGCGATGGTATTGGTATTCTCAGAAAAGAGATTCATAAAACCAGTAGGACCACAGGATTTCCCGCCGGTGCCAATGATAGGTTCGCCCGAAGGTCGCAGGATCGAAAGATCATGACCGCAACCGCCACCGTACTTGTAGGTCAGCGCTTCATTAACTACGGTATTGTATATTTCATTGATGGCATCATCTTTGATGGCCACCACATAGCAATTATTCAACGTGGTTGTAATATCTTCACGACCGGCGCCATGCATGATCCTACCGCCGGGTACAAATTTGAAATCTACCAGTACGGAAAAGAATTTATCTTCCCATTTTTCCTGCAGTTTCTTATTCTTTTCAACGGAGGCTAGAGCGGAAGCTTGCCGTTTCCAAATATCCCAGGGATGGTTTTCCCACGGTGCGAGGTACTTGTTTTTTAAAACGTCAGCGCCGAGTTCATCATCAGCATAATAGTTTTCTATGCTGTAGTCTTCCGGAGTGTCCCCTGTTTGTGTCTTGCCATTCGCTTCTCGCTGGATTTTTTTAACTTTTTCAACAAGATCTGGATCGAACTTCTTCCCCTCATTTGAAGGAAGCGAAAAATCGAATTCCATTGCTTCTGCCATATGTATCCTCTTAATTGGTATGCGGTGGTTAAAATTTTTAAATAACTATGGCTGGCAAGTGAATAAGCGATTAATCGCTTGGTTGGCGACCATCAATATATTTTACAAAGAATAGTCATTCAAGAAGAAAAGTGATTTCAGGGTGTTTATCGACAAGAAAATTTCAAGTGGATAGGGTTCGCCAATATAATTGGAATATCTATCCTGTCAAAAATCACAGTGCCGAATAGTCCATAACTTTATTTAATTATTCTGCTCATCGACGAGAGCCTTTGAAAAAAATCCAACCTTGGATCGGTGACCAAAATTATTGATTATTTTATGGGTATTCCTTTGGATTCCTTAGGTGTGAATGGACCAAAGGGGTATGCATCAGGTGTAACAACTGTGCCAGTAGTGAACGTGAAAGGAACTTCTGTACCTGAGTCAAACACAATTTCCAGCAACCCAGCTTTGTAGCCATTATCCGGTACCGAAAAATGTACTGCGTATTGGTTGTCTGGCGTTCTTGAGAGCTCTGAAGACTGCCATACTTTACCGATAACGGGGACTCGAAAATCACGAGCGTTTTCGTTCACAGCTTCCCATTTTGTGACCTTATAATTTGCATCTGTGTTAACTTGTAGGTAGATACTATCGGCACTTACAGACCAGTCAAAGTTCGGTATATCGCCGTCGGTGATGACCGCATTGTAGAAGGCTACTAGGCTGCCCAGGTTATAGGTTCCATTCAGCCCATGGTTTGCATTGGGTACATACTGTATATATTTATCGCCAACTAGATCATCCCAGTAAAATTTCCAGGAATCGGTAACAAAGAATTCATCGCCGGTGGCATTTATCAAAAATTTCGGCAGTGTCAACTGGTCAATGAATGAATAGGGTTCTACCAGTTCCATGAGCCGGGCATATTCTTTTGAACCCATCCAGTCCGTAACTCCCTCATACACATAATCATTAATCGCAGGGGACCACTCCCCATAGCAACGCCAGTGGTGTAAAAAGGAAGGCACCACATTGAGCAGATCAATAACAACAGGCACAATAGCGATGACCCGGTCATCAACAATTGCTGTTGTCCAGGTCGTCCAGCCTCGTTTTGAGGCACCAGCGATGACGAAACCATCAACCGGTTTACTGATATCTGTGCCAATTTCCTGTATCACATCC